>RCNF010000253.1_pt1 | contig 26345 bp, 22 predicted proteins | sample 2041311 | NCBI WGS metagenome assembly RCNF01 (sample SAMN09708228, study PRJNA481090) | Marine sediment metagenome, whole genome shotgun sequencing project. | biome: marine sediment; feature: ocean; material: sediment; isolation source: Sewage treatment plant 2 marine sediment (STP2) ... | reverse complement strand
TTTTAAATTTGATACTTATTTATATAAGATCCTACTCGTAAATAAGTATTTAATAATATTGGAATGTTTTTCTGTATGTTGACAGTTTTAAAAACTAAGGGCATTCTTGAGAAGAACTAAGAATTCCTCCACCGCTAGGAGGGGTATAGTCGGAAACGGAGGATGCTCCCCCTTACCGACACACTAAAAAGCCTATTCAATTTGAATAGGCTTTTTTTATGCTCTGTACATCACATCTATTCACGACTATAGAATCACAGAGAAATAAAAACCAGACCGAAGTCTGGTAAAAAACTTTCTAATTAGCAAGGGGTGGCTTATTAGAAAGTGGAGAGCCCATAGGGCTCAAGGGCTAACAACAGAGATAAAATCGGGGGCTTTGTTATTGTTATTAGCCAAGCAAAACATTAAATTAAAATATAGTAACTCCTGAAGCGTAGCGTTAATATCTCATAGTTAATTATTATCGTCATTGTGAATACGATAAACCTCACCACTTTCTGATAAAAGGCCGAGTGATAACCCTTCTGAAAAAAAAGAACTCTATATGAATAAACACACTTTAATCGCAGTCATAATGACACCATTTTTAGCACTAGGCGGCTACTTTCTTGCAGATATGTATAAAGAAGATGTCAACGAAGATCTAGATAAAAAATTGGTTGTTACAGATAGCTGTTTACCGGTTGATGATCGTTGCGAAATTTTAGGAATAGGCATGGAAATGCACTTGAAATTCCTGGCCCCTCCAAGCTATCAGCGCTTACTACCCATAGAGCTACACTCAAAGACATCCTTAGATGATGTTGTGATGTCTCTAATCATAGCGGGTGAAGAATCCCAACCAGTTAAAATGAAAGACTCAGGGGACAAACAACGTTGGACTGTAGATTTAATGCCCTTCGCCACAGTAAGTCCAGATAATATGAAAATACGCCTTGCGGTTTCATATAAGGCAGCACTTCATTTAGCTGAATTCCCAATTAAATACTAACTAACTTAAGTAATAAAAAATACCCATGGAAATAGAACAATTAGAAATCCGCGAATATCTGGAGACTTGTGCCCCATTAGATAAACTTACTGAAGAATGTCTTAATGAGATAGTAGCAACGCTCGAAATTAGTTACTTACGCAGAGGGAAACCATTACTAAATCCTGGAGATGAAAATCAATCATTGTATTTGATTCGTACAGGTGCTTTAGAACTTTACGATATAGAAGGCAATATTTCTGCACAACTATCAGAAGGAGATTGGGCAGGTCACCGCTCAACGATGCTCAGTGGCATAGTAACTCGCAAAGTTGTCGCCATCGAAGACACGCTTTTATATGTAATTGCATCCTCTGTGTTCAAGAAGCTATTAAAAGAGCATAAAGCCATTAGAGAGTATTTTTCTGAACAAAAAACAGAACGCTTGCGTAGTGCAATCAATGAAATCAGCAATAATGAACAAAGTACTCTTATTTCAACTCGTGTAGGTGAGTTATCGCACACCGCACCTTTAATTGTAGCAGCAAATACCACAATCAAAGAAGCTGCTATCAGAATGACTAGCGAACATGCCAGTGCTTTATTGGTAATAGATGAAGGTGAAAATGATATACAGGGCATTATTACGGATCGAGAATTCTGCACCAAAGTAGTGGCAAATGGACTTAACCTAGAAGAAAGCGTTGACACAATCATGACGCGAAATATTATTACCATACCTTGTAAGTCTACTGCTTCTCAAGCCTTGCTTACAATGACCAGAAATAATATTCGTCATGTTCCGGTTTTAGAAAACAATAAAGTTAAATTAATAGTTACCGCTGCCGATATTATTCGCCTACAGAGTGACAATGCATTTTATTTGATCAAGGAAATTCATAGAGCAAATTCTATTGAAGAGCTAACCAGTTTGAGCAAGCAATTAGCACCTACGCTGGTTAATCTGGTTAAAAGTGGACTCAATGCCGATGATACTGCTCATGCAATAAGCTCCATAGGTGAATCCATCACTAAACGTTTATTACAAATGGCTGAAGAAAAGCTCGGACCGCCACCTGTACCGTATGCATTCATCATTGCAGGTTCTCAGGCTCGCAATGAGCAAACGGCCCATTCGGATCAAGATAATGCACTGATATTATCCGATGATTATGATGAAGAGAAACATGATGAATATTTCCTGACGCTAGCGAAGTTTGTTTCAGATGGTTTAGATGCTTGCGGTTACATTTATTGCCCAGGCGATGTAATGGCAACTAATAAACAATGGCGCCAACCTCTCTCTGCCTGGAAAAAATATTTCAAGCAGTGGATGAATGAACCTGAGCCAAAACCACTGATGTATGCGAGTATCTTTTTTGATTTACGTTGCATTTATGGAGATCAGCAATTACTCCAAGAGCTACAAACTAAAGTTTACAAAAGAACAAAAAAGAGCGATCTATTCATCAATCTAATGAGTGCAAATGCCTTGCACTACCGTCCGCCTTTGGGACTCTTTAGACATTTTGTACTCGAAAAAACTGGCGCAGAACATAAAGCCCTCAATATGAAAAAAAGAGGTGTTGTTCCCATTATTGACCTTGCTCGCGTTTACGCTTTAAAGGCTGGCTCGCACGCAATTAATACTCAAGAAAGAATAGATGCTGTGGCAGAAGCCGGCGTGCTTAGCCAGGAAGGTAGGGCTGACTTAAAAGATGCGTTCGAATTTATCTCAACGGTTCGGCTCAAGCACCAAGCGATGCAAATAGAAAATGGCAAGGTTGCTGACAACCATGTGCCACCAGAAGAGCTTTCTTCTTTAGAACGCAGACACTTAAAAGATTCTTTTGAAATTGTTAGCACCTTGCAAACAGCGCTAGAAAGGCTCAACTGATGTTTTCTCTATTTGCTAACCCTGATAAAAAAAGGCAGAAACTATTAGCAAAAGTTGAGAATGAGATTCTCAAAGATTACCTTTCGACACCCCTACCTGATTTAAAATTGCCCGCTTCAGAGATTGAATTTCTCGCATTAGATTTTGAAACAACGGGATTAGATGCAGGAAAAGAAGCCATCCTTTCAATTGGTTGCACGCTGATAAAAAATGGCAGGATAAAATTATGCGAAAACCGGCACCACTTTATTCAAGTAAATCGCGAGATCCCAGCAGAAAGCGTCGTCATTCATAAGATAACAGATGACCGAGCACAGACTGGCGAGCATTTACACGACGTGTTAGAAATAATGCTAGAGAAAATGAAGGGACGTGTACTCTTGGTGCATTACGATAAAATCGAGAGAAACTTCTTTAACGCTGCTTGTAAACAAATCTACGGCGATGCGCCACCACTACTCATTGTCGACACATTGGCCATTGCCAAGAAACGTATGGACAGACTTCCACAAGGTTTTGATCCTAAATCTTTAAGATTATTTAATCTAAGAGCTGACTACGGATTACCTCGATACAACGCTCATAGCGCTCTTGAAGATGCCATTGCAACGGCTGAATTATTTCTAGCACAGATGGCTAACGGCGATGGGCTAGAGAAAACCCGTTTAAAAGATATTCTTGTTTAAATAAGCCCTAACTAAACAGGCGTTAACTAAAAACAAGTACTAACTAATAAAATAAAGTCACCCCCCTACTTTTAGGCCTTTTTACTTTATAAAGTGAAAAAGTGCCTAAAAGTAGGGGGGTGACTTTTATTTATAACTACTCTAAATACTCTTACTGAATAATATCTGGATCACTAATCAGTATTGTAGTTCCGCCAGAACCCTGGAATGTGGCCATCTGAGTGTGCATCTCAGTAAACACATCCAAACCCTGTGAAGGATCCAATGGTGAGCTGTGAGCACCTTCAGTAAATATAACAATACCCGGAGAATTTGGGCCCGGTGCTATATCCGTAACCGTAGTACTGACACTTTTAGCACGCAATAATGCCGCCAAAACCTCAGTGGCCGAATTTGGCACAGTTTGATCGTTAACAACCTGAATCATATGAATCGGATGTTTTGCCCCCGCCGCACTGGCAAAATTAACAGGATCAGCTGAGTCAACAATAAATTGAGCTGCCTGGAAGAACGCAGGTAAATCTTCACCTGTTACTCCTTGAGCTTCTAGACCGGCAACAATACGTGGTCCAAATGATGCAGACTCTTGCAGAACCTTACTAATCGGCGCACCAGTGGTCACCAATGAACTCGGTAATGACTGCGTTTCTACACCTAGGTAGGTAGTTGCAACAATTCCACCTAGTGAATGTGCCACGAAGCCAATTCTACTTGTATCGATATTGACAGTAGAACCATCCATAGCATTCACAATGCTTCCTAGACTCTTACGTAAAGTTAATAGATTAGATACTCCTTGTCTTACATTATCACGTGAAGTCAGAAGACTTTGCAGATTAATAAAGTAAGTGCCGGAATCATCAATAATCCCATCAGGGCCTGGGGCGCTGGTTTCGTTATCACTTAGATCAAGGTCAAAAGTTAACTCTGTTTCATCAAAAGCTGTATTGCTTGCGTGGAACGGATTAGGTACCTCCATATCACCGACAGTTACCGTTTTAGATGCACCATGCATGGGTAAATCAAGAGCAATCACCGCGAATCCAGCATTAGCCATCGCATCGGCATAGACTAAAACATCCGTTCTATTTCGGGTAATTCCGTGCTGATACATCACTATTGGATAACCTTCAGCTGGAGCTGCCGTTTTAGGCATTGTCATCATGACTGGAATAGTCAATGTAGTGTTAGCTACAGGGGTTGCATTAAAACGCGTTAATGAAGTTCCTCCAACACCCTTCCAATAACCCGTAGTAGGCGCAGTTGGATTTTCTGCAGTAGGCGCTTCTAAATAATAAGGAATATCTAAAGTACCTACATATACATCAGCCAAACCAAGTAAAGCGTTGTTCACGTCATTAGTAGTTTTACCCGTATATGCTACGACTAGCTTCTCTGCTTTCGAGCTTGCTTCTACGACTGCAAGTACTGGCGTGATAGATTGAGTAGTGAAAGACCAGCTTAATACGATGCTGTCTTTATCTACGCCACCCAGTGCACTTGCCACGGTTTCGTGGTTGTTTACAGACTGTCGAAGTGGCTCTAAATCATTGTAATCACCACCTGTTAAAGGAACCTGACTTCTAGCAATAGTATATACACTTGCACTTACTGCACTTGAACCATCAGCACCCTTAATTTTATTAGTCAAAACAACCATAAAGCTAGTACTTTCAGCCAATGGAACATTAGGAATCAAAGCCAAAGTGGATCCATCGCCAATGGCGGCAGCAGTAAATTCTGCAGCTGTTGCTTCACGAACAATACCCGTTACTCCCCCAGTTGCAGGATCTTTTGTCACTTGAAAAATTCGGATTGAATCTCCCACAGTTAAACTTGCTTGATCAATTACCATTCCAAAATCAGCTATGATTGGGTTGCTGGTTGAAAAGCCATCTAAGGTGTTTATTTGTGGAATAACAGGATTATTCGAAGCATTAGGAATATTTAAAGTACCATCAGTAGACCCTTGAAAGAAAAGATCATTAGTCGTTGGCAATTTTCCTGCAGCTGGATCAAAAATAGGCCCATTGGGTGGGGCAGACTCTGCTGTCTCTATAGGTGTATCGAAGTCGTAATTAGAACCTCCACCACAAGCGGTTAGAAATAATACAGACGTTAACGTCGCAGTTAATTTTGTTGATAACTTAATAGATAGTTTTGTAGATAGTCTCATTGCTGGTTCCCCTTAAAATTTATAGTTAAGTTGTGCACTAAGAATGTCCACACTGCTTTTGTATTTACCACGTACTGAATATCCATTTTCACCCGGATTATCAATAGGAGTTTCCTTTAAGAATAAGTGAGAGTAACCAAAATCAAGATCTAGGTGTTTACTCCATTTATAACCCGCACCAAAAGAAACCCATGTACGGTCATTGCCCGGAATTCTTGGTGTGCGAAGCTCTGCTGATGGGATAGGCTCCTCATCGTAAGCAACACCTGTACGGAGAGTTAACTTATCGTTGTATTTATAGTTTGCTCCAACAGAAAGACGATACACATCTTCCCATTCTTCTGGGGTAGTCGTTACTTCAGTTACTCCATCAACCTCTGTTACTTTTAATTCATCAAACGAGCTCCAACCCGTCCATGTAATATCACCAAGTAGCTCCAGCTTATCATTGACTTTATGAGCTACAGAGAATGACAAGGAATCAGGTAACTCAACGGTTGCCTTAACATCTCTATTATCAAATCGCGAAGTGCCTGCTGCAATCGGTGCAAGACCTGAATCTAAATCAAATTTGATTTTTCCATCAACATCGTGTTTTATTTTAGAACGATAACTTAAACCAAGGCGAGTTTTTTCTGTTGGCTCATAGAGCAACCCTAGATTAAAACCAAAGGCGATGCTATCTCCAGTAAGCTCAGTAAAGGAATCTGTCTCAGGTTGGGCAGCATCAGGATAAATACTATTACAGTAATCAAGCAAAGCTGTTGAGTTCGTTACAGCAGCATTAGCTAAAGCTGCAGATCGACAAACACCTACCGAATCAATGGCACTAGAAAGTGATGTGAGTTTTACATATTGTGCGCTTACCCCAGCACCTAGACTCAATTTGTCATTAGCTTTCCATGAAAGGGAAGGATTAACATTGAGAGAAAGCAGATCAGTTAATGTTGATTGATATCTACCATACCAGTCTGAGTTATAATCAGTTTTTGAACCAAAAGGTGCATTGATCCCTAGCCCAAAATGTAATTTCTCGTTGACTGGCTTTACGTAATATAGATTCGGAACAAAGCTAGTTATGCGCTTATTTGTATTTGTTCCACCTAATTCAGTATTTAAAGATGCTGGTGCTGCCGATCCTTCATCTGTATATTTTGTTTTTGCTGAAACGATATGTCCCGCCTGAGTAACCAGTGATTCATCACCCAAGCTCTTACCCAAATAAGTCATTCCAGCAGGGTTAAACCAAACAGTTGAAGCATCTTCAGCAGCAGCAGCAGCTCCGGCAAAAGCTTTGCCCATGCCAGATGCCGAGTTCTCAATTAAAGCAAAGCCAGCTGAATGAGCTGGCGATGATAATAAGGTAAAGGGGATTGACAAAAGGACTATTGCAGGTTTAAAACGAAAGCTGACCGACATATTTCTTCTCCTGAGGTTTTTATAAAGTTATATACTAATAGGGTATAGCCTAGTAGAGATAGTTCATAATTTCATAAAAAAGTATCATCACTTGTAAAAAAAAGAGAGATGCTCAAGAGACTTTAAAGGCTATGGCAATTGATCTAAATCATATTTTTTAATTCTGTACCTTAGTTGCCTGAATGTCATACCTAGCGTCTTTGCAGCTGCAGTTCTATTCCAGCGAGTTTGATTTAAAGCATGTAAAATTTGCTCTTTCTCATTTCCTGATGAAAAGTCAGGGATTTCACTTATAGCATCAGAAACTGACTCACTCTTAACAACAGATCTTACATCTGTAGTAATCGAAGATAATTGCAAATCTTCTGGCTCTATAAATTCACCATCTGACAAGGTACAAGCACGCTCTAAAATATTTTCTAATTCACGAACATTCCCTGGAAAAGGGTAATTAGATAATACTTTTATTGCTTCATTAGAAAGTGTTGCTTTAGGCAGTTGCCACCTTTCAGCAATTAAATTCAAGAAATGCTCTGCCAATAATAAAATATCATTACCGCGCTCTTCCAAAGACGGCACATCAAGTTTAATAACATTTAAACGATAATAGAGATCCTGACGGAAATGGCCTTTTTCGACCTCTTCTTCAAGATTTTTATGGGTTGCGCTTAAAATACGAGTATCTATTGCAACTTCTTCTACACCACCTACTGATTTTACTGCCTTTTCTTGAATTGCTCGTAATAACTTTACTTGCATGCTCAATGGCAGGTCAGCAACTTCGTCAAGAAATAATGTACCGTGATGTGCCGCTTGAAATAATCCTGCTTTATCTTCTATAGCGCCTGTAAAACTGCCTTTTTTATGACCAAAAAATTCACTTTCCATAAGACTTTCAGGAATAGCTCCACAGTTCACTGGCACAAATGCTCCAGATGATCTTGGACCTTGGAGATGTATTTGTTTTGCGACCAGTTCTTTACCGGTACCCGACGCCCCATGAATAAATACCGGCGCCTGACTTCTAGCCAATTTTGAGATCGTCTTTTTCAAGACCTCAATGGCTGGCGACTCTCCTATTATTGGATTAGCACTATCATCATGCTCTGAATTTTCAGAGGATGTACCTGGGCTCGTTTTCTTTGAAAGCTTCAAAGCTGTTTGAACTAGGTCCCTTAATTTAGCCAAATCCACAGGCTTTGAAACAAAGTCATATGCCCCAGCTTTCAAAGCTTCAACCGCCGCATCCATACTGCCAAAGGCTGTAATAACGGCAACGGGAACATGAGAATGCTCACGCTGAATATATCTGACAATATCAAAACCTGTACCATCAGGAAGCTTCATATCGGTTAAACACAAATCTGGATGAAAGTTCTGAATTTCCAGCAGAGCCTCTTTAACTGTTCCTGCAGTAGCTGTTTCTAAACCCATTCTTAGAAGCGTTAGCTCTAAAAGCTCACGAATATCAGGCTCGTCGTCGATTACTAGTACACGTTGCGTCATCTTACTTTCTCTTTAATTTATTATTTTTACTTTTTAGTATGCTTATTTATATTCTTATTTTTTTGTTAACTATCTAATTTTGATTGTGAAAATATCAACCTAAAACAGCTTCCACCGGCAGGCAATTTTATATACTCGAGCGAAGCTCCATTGCTTAAACATAATTCTCTAGCCATAAACAATCCTAGACCAGTACCCTCACCTTTTATGCTTGTGGTAAAAAATGGTTCAAATAAACGGTCTATGTTCTTATCTGGAACACCCTTACCATTGTCAATGACGCTAAGCATGATATCTCTTGTATGACTTGGGTGATTTCCCTGAATATCAATATGCAACTCAGAAACATTTTCTTTCGCATACTTTTCTGCGTTTCGGCATAGATTCCACATAACCTGATGCAAGTGTGTAGGATCAAATTGAATCGCCGCATCAGGTACATCCAAAAACAAACTAACTTGATTCTTTTTCAATGAAGACTGCATCACGAAATCACTAATAAAGTCATTGAGCCATAGTTTTAATCTAATATTTTCCCGTTTAGGATTACTCTTACGAGAGAGATTCAATACACTTTCTATAGTGCCATTCATACGTTTTGAATTGTCTTGAATGATCTGAATCATTCTTTCATCTGCTTTATCCAAAACGGGTGACTCTGATAGTAATTGCGCCGCATGACTTATTGCACCCAATGGATTACGAATTTCATGAGCAATATTTGCGGTTAATTGACCCAAAGATGCCATTTTTACATCTTGCTGTTTCTCACGCTGCATACGGGTATCTTCTAAATACATTAAGACAACACCTTGATTTCTGATTCCAAGCTGAGAAAGCCGCATAGTAAATTCTGTGGATTTCCAGTGCTTTATGTCGTAACTGGCCACTTTAGGAGAAACATTATGTCTCCAATAATCGAGGTGAGAATGTAATTCAGGCGCAAAATCTTTTAAAGTTTTCTCCCTCCAATCATCAGGTTGCCCCAACATATCCCAGGCAGTCGGGTTTAGATGCCTAATACAAGCTTGATGATCTAATACTATAATTCCTGTTTGAAGTTGATCAAGAATAGACTGATTAAGCTGAGATAGATTGGCTAAATCTATTCCACGACGCTTTGCCAATTCCGCAGTTTTAGAAGCTTTCTCAAACCAGCTACCCGCTGCCAGAGAAATAACCATAATAAATAGTGAAAGAACTCCTGTATGGAATATTTCATTATTAGAATGTAAATTTTGAGCGTTTATATATGTCTCTAGACCCAATAAGGCGATTACTGTTAAAGCAGATAACAGTAAAGAAACTTGTCCGGGGTTTAAGATACTCGGAAGGATAACAGGCAATAGCAGTAGAATTCCTAGACCAGAAGTAATGCCGCCACTACTGTAAGCAACAATTAACAAGAAAATAATATCGGAAACTGCATTTAGATAAACTTGATAATTAGCATCAGGCTTCCTAAAGTGAGCAAGAAAGACGCCTAATACGGCTAACCCAAGATACACATTGACTGCTTGAGAAAAGATGCGCTCATCATATCCACCAATCCGAACAGATGAAACTTCAGTCAAGCTTAAAACTAATAGAATCCCTGCCAGAATAAGCCGGTAAACACTGTATAACTGTATCGGTGCCCAAGGATCAGTAGATACAACTATTTCCGGAGAGCTAGATTCCCCAATACCACTTACAATTCCTCCTGAGCGTGCTCCAGACTGCAAAATACCTTATCCCCTTTTTTTATCGCTTCTTTTTCTGGAATATGCAAACCACAACTAAGACATTTGACCATTTTATTTTTGTCAGAGGTCGACTTACTGTCTTTTTTTATGTGTTTTTGTGATTCATCCAGCTTAGTTCGTAGGTATTTTACAACATACAAGCTGACTGCCAGCAGAACGAGAACAAGAAAAATGCGTCCCATATGAAAATATCTCTAAATTTTTAAGTGGAAACCATTATACCTGCAATTATTCAAAATAATAATAAGGTACCTCAAACAAAGCTATAATAATGGTATATCTACATATCATTAGCACTAATGCATTAGAAAACCCTTACATACCGGCGTTTTATAGTGCTCATTAGTTTGCTTGCTACCGATTGGTATTATTTATCTGTATGATGTCCGCCGTTGTTGAGGAAACTCTGAATAACCTAGTTGAATTCTGGCAACGCCAAGTTTTCAAGTTCGAGGCATTGGTTTTTAAGCATAGTCATTCTATGGTTCAAACCAATAACGAAGAAATTGGGAACTTGGCTAAGCCCCGAAGAGTAAGCCTCTAGGGCATCATCTCCGTTGTTGCACTTTTTATGAAGGGAATAACCATTCATTACAAAGCGCTCCTAGGATATGAAGCCCTAGAGACTTACAGAATTTCACCTAGGTTACTCAGAGCTTCCTAAAAGCCATGTGTTGAGCTACAAAAAACTAGCTATAGCATGAATTAATCATTTCACTTATCAGAGATAAAGATGAACGTACATGAATATCAGGGTAAAGAAATCCTGAGAAAATATGGAGTAACAACTCCACGTGGTATTGCTTGTTTCTCAGTTGATGAAGCCGTTGCAGCGGCTGAAGAATTGGGCGGAAAAGTATGGGTCGTTAAAGCACAAATTCACGCTGGTGGACGCGGCAAAGGCGGTGGCGTTAAAGTTGCTACGTCTATGGAACAATTGCGCGAATATGCTGATGCAATTCTAGGCATGCAATTAATCACTCCTCAAACTGGTCCTGAAGGCAAACAAGTAAAAAGACTTTATATAGAAGAAGGCGCAGATATTGCGGATGAACTCTATGTAGGAGCTTTAGTTGATCGTGAGACTCAGAAAGTAGTTCTTATGTGCAGTTCTGAAGGTGGCATGAGTATCGAAGAAGTTGCAGAAGAGACTCCTGAGAAAATCATCAAAATCTATGTTGATCCTACTGAAGGATTAAACAGAGCTGAAGCTGAAGACGTTTGTGCAAAAATTGGCATGCCTGCTGAAGCTATTTCTGAAGGTGCTGATTTCTTAGCGGGCCTATATGAAGCATTTGTAAAATCAGATGCGTCACTTGCAGAAATTAACCCACTCGTTATCACTGGTGACAAACGTGTTATCGCTCTTGATGCAAAATTCAACATCGATTCAAATGCACTTTACCGTCAACCAGAAATTCTAGCGTATCGCGACCTTGATGAAGAAGATGAGAATGAAATCGAAGCATCTAAATGGGATCTTTCGTATATTTCTCTTGATGGCAACATTGGTTGTTTAGTCAATGGTGCGGGTTTAGCCATGGCGACTATGGACATCATCAAACTATATGGTGGCGAGCCAGCAAACTTCCTGGATGTAGGTGGCGGAGCAAATACTGAACAGGTTACTGAAGCATTCAAAATTATGCTTGGAAACCCAAATGTAGAGGGTATTTTGGTTAATATCTTTGGTGGAATCATGCAATGTGACGTTATCGCGGAAGGTATTGTTGCAGCGGCAAAAGAAGTTGGCATGAGCGTTCCTCTTGTTGTGCGTCTTGAAGGCACAAACGTAGAGAAAGGTCGCCAGATTCTTGATGAGTCTGATGTTAAATTACAAACTGCTACAACCATGGCAGATGCTGCTGAAAAAATAGCTGCGGCTGTTAAAGCATAAGGATTATCACTAATGTCAATTTTAATAAATAAAGATACACGTATCGTTACACAAGGTATTACTGGTAAAACAGGTGAATTCCATACTACTCAATGTCTAGATTATGCTTATGGAAGAGACTGCTTCGTTGCAGGTGTAACTCCAGGTAAAGCTGGCCAAGAAGTGCAAGGCGTTCCTGTATACAACAATGTAGCTGACGCAAAAGCAGAGCACGGTGTTAATGCTTCTGTAATTTACGTTCCGCCTAGATTTGCAGCTGCTGCAATTGATGAAGCGGTAGACGCTGAACTTGATTTAGTTATTTGTATTACAGAAGGTATTCCTGTTGCAGATATGATCAAAACACGTGATCGCATGCGTAAAATGAACAGCAAGACAATTCTTGTTGGTCCTAACTGCCCAGGTGTTATAACTCCTGAAGAAGTTAAGATTGGAATCATGCCTGGTTACATTCACAAGAAAGGCAATATCGGAATCGTTTCTCGTTCTGGTACTTTAACGTATGAAGCTGTACATCAAGTAACACAGCTTGGTTTAGGCCAATCATCATGTGTAGGTATTGGTGGAGATCCGGTTAATGGACTAAAACACCTCGACGTAATGAAGATGTTCAATGAAGATCCAGAAACTGAAGCAGTTGTAATGTGTGGTGAGATCGGTGGAACTGACGAAGAAGAATGCGCAGCTTGGATCAAAGAAAATATGACTAAGCCTGTTGTAGGATTCATCGCGGGCGTTACAGCTCCCCCAGGAAAACGTATGGGCCATGCTGGTGCGATTATTTCTGGCGGTCAAGGTACAGCTCAATCTAAGATTGATGCACTTGAAGAAGCCGGCGTACATGTGACGTTAAACCCTTCTGAAATGGGCTCTACGTTACTTAAAGCAATTGCTTAGTATTATTTAAGTTAAATCAAATAATTTAAGCAAAAAAAGCCGGTCGACTTTTAAGTCGGCCAGCTTTTTTTTGCACAATATATATATATTAGTTTTAGCTTACTATTCAGCTCTTAACATAACAAACAGCTGATCTTTAAGATGTAAACGCTGCTTTTTCATTTCTTCAACAACATCGTCTGATGGTGTTTCAATCTCTTGTTCTACACGCGTAATCTGGTGAACGATTTCATCATACTCTTTAAATAATCTCTGGAAATGCCCATCATTCATTTTTAATTCATGAATTTTATCTTTGAATTCAGGAAACTCGTGGTGTAGGTCGTGATTCTCTCCAAACATGCTTAACTCCTATATTTTAAATATTATAGTTATAGGATACTCAACAAATGACAAATGCTTGTTGATTTAACTCAACTTCCCCTTTTGTTTTTTAAAACAGGTGATATACTTCCGCGCTTGAATCTGTGCCAGCGTGTTGGAATTGGTAGACAAAGGGGATTCAAAATCCCCCGCTTTCGGGCGTGGCGGTTCGAGTCCGCCCGCTGGTACCACTTTTATTGAAGTGAATTTTTATGACAACAACTAATCATCTAGGTTACTTTCTCGAAGACTTAACTATCGGGATGGCAGCAGAAAAGACTATGATCGTTTCTGCTGAAAAAATTAATGCCTTCGCAGAACTCTCTGGCGATTTTAATCCAGTGCATATGGATGCTGAATACGCAGCAACTACTATGTTTGGAAAGCGTATTGCACACGGAGCATTATCAGCCTCTTTGATCTCTGCAGTTCTTGGTAACGATTTACCTGGTCCTGGCGCTATTTTTGTTGAATTAAACATGCGCTTCCGCAAACCTGCCTTTATTGATGAAGAAATCACTGCTCGCGCTGAGATTGCTGAAATCAACGAAAAAACTGGCCGCATTAAAATGAAAGTTTCCTGTCTCGTAGATGGCAAAGCTATCATCCGTGGTGAAGCAGGTGTTGTTGTAAAAAAACGCCCTCAAGAATAATAAACTCCACTTGTTTGCATGCAGTTGAGTGACTTTAGTTATTCGCTTCCTCCAGAGCTCATTGCTCAAGAAGCCTTAGAAGACAGAACAGCTAGTCGCTTACTTCATTTAAATGCTGATCTCGCGCCAGCAGAAGTTAATGATAAACATTTCTCAGATATCGTTGATCTTATACAACCCAACGATTTACTCATCTTCAACGATACACGTGTAATACCCGCTCGCCTCAATGGCCACAAAGAAAGCGGTGGTAAAGTTGAAGTACTGATTGAACGGGTTTTAGATGATCATCGTGCCCTAGTGCATATTCGTGCAAATAAGTCCCCAAAAGTGGGGGGGTGCCTTTTATTAGAAGAGGCAATCAATGCTGAAGTGCTTGGTAGAAATAATGCGCTTTATGAAATCAAATTTACAAACGAAGAACCTGTATTCAAACTACTCGATCAATATGGGCACATTCCATTACCACCTTATATTGAAAGAGATGACACCGAAGCTGATAAAGAACGCTATCAAACTGTTTTTGCAGAAAAAGCAGGAGCAGTTGCCGCACCTACCGCAGGACTGCACTTTACAGATGAGCTACTACAAACATTAAAAGACAAGGGCGTAGAAACAGCCCAAATTACACTCCACGTAGGTGCTGGTACTTTCTTACCAGTACGTGTCGATAATCTTGAAGACCATGTAATGCACGCCGAATGGGTAGAAGTCAGCCAACAAACCTGCGATGCGGTTGCAGCTTGCAAAGCGAGAGGTGGAAAAGTAGTTGCGGTCGGCACAACTAGCGTACGTAGCCTAGAATCTGCCGCTAACGAAACAGGAAAACTTGAGCCTTTCTCAAGTGATACTCGCTTATTTATCACCCCAGGTTTTACGTTTAATGTGGTAGACGCCATGATCACAAACTTCCATGTACCTGAGTCTACTTTGTTAATGTTGGTTTCTGCATTTAGCGGCTATGACAACATTATGTCCGCCTATAAGCATGCGGTAGCTGAGAAATACCGTTTCTTTAGTTATGGTGATGCCATGTTTCTAGAAAAATCAAATCAAGCCTAAAAATTTATCGACCTCATGTGAATTGAGGCAATCAGAAAGCCACCCCTACTTTTAGTGAGCTTTTCGTTTTGTTTAGTTGAAACGTTAAACTCAATTATTAGACCTGTTGTTTAGGTCATTATGAGGTTTTTTAATCTCACCCTAACAGGTTATCATCGCTACGCTCCAATATTGTCTCGGCTGCGCCTCGGCTAAGTACTTTTTAATAGTTATTCAGAAGAAGCTAGGTCATCTAGCAATCAAATATTCTGCTAGTTTCTTATTTCCAGCCACACTAAAGTGTCCATCACTTGGGAAGAAGTAATCTGTAGTATTTTCTTTGAAAATATCACCTAGCATTACCAAAGGCTTTGGTGAAATACTCTACAACTTCTTGCCCAATTCCATATATTTATTGTGAATGATTTCAGGCTCTGGGTAGATGATAAAAATCTCATATTCAAACCCGCATGACTTGCTTAGCCTATCCAACCGCTGAAATTCACCCTGGGTAATAGTCAACGCTTTGTTTAATTGCGCTTCTGCTTGTTCGGGGTCACTTCTAATAATTGGCAACACTTTGTAATAAGCGACTCGTAATAAATTTGAGTGCTTTAAGCCATATCGGCATCGCCGTTAAAAACGAACGAAAACCATTTGGAACGTAAGATAAATAGGTTTCTAAAAGTCTTTCAAACTTCAATAACGGCTTATCATAGAAAACCACTGAGGTGATATCATTATGACTAATACCAGCCTCTTTCAAACAATATTTAATCGCATGAGCAGGAAAAGCAGGATCGTACTTTTTTCGAGTAAAGCGCTCTTCTTGAGCAACAGCCACAACTTCCCCGTCACACACAAGTGCCGCTGCACTGTCGTGGTAATATGCTGATAATCCTAAAATATATGTTTTCATATGTATAATTCTGTAATTCTTTTTTAGTTATTCGACGTTAGAAAAACACGAAGTCGCTCTGTTTTAAAAACTATTCCTAGTTTTAGTCTTGGCTTCAATACCTATAATTTTTATAGCTTTTCTTGTATTGAACTAGCCCTTTATAATAAGGGAAATTGTATAGAAAATAACCAACTAAAGATTAATGGCTCCTTTGAAAAGACTAAGGGATCTTTATTATTATTTAAGTAACACTAATTCTAATCATTAAAATAATTCTATCCTCAAAAATGATCTTTAGAGGCTGTTGTGCTATCTTCGCCCGAATCTATAAAGCATTGGTTGCTGCTTTATAAGACTTTAGAAGTATGATCAAGGTTCAGAGGAATCTGACCGTTTTTATATTTTAATATTACAAGGAGAGGATCTATGGATGATAGAAGCGCTTATTGGAGTGCGAACCTAAAACTTATTGCATTTTGTTTAGCAATTTGGTTTTTAGTTTCGTTTGTGTTTGGAATTTTATTAGTAGACCAACTGAATGCGTTCAGACTGGGTGGCTACAAATTAGGATTCTGGTTTGCTCAACAAGGATCTCTTTATACCTTCCTTGTACTAATTTTCTTTTATGCTAATCGTATGAATAAATTAGATAAGAAATTCGGTGTTCAAGAGAAGAAGGGAAGCTAAATATGGATAATTTAAAAATATTAACGTACATCGCAGTATTTGGCAGTTTTGCCTTATATTTCGGTATTGCATGGTGGGCACGCGCTGGCAGTACTAAAGAATTCTACGTGGCTGGTGCGGGTATTCACCCAGTATTAAACGGTATGGCGACTGGTGCAGATTGGATGAGTGCTGCTTCGTTTATCGGAATGGCTGGTCTGATCTCATTCTTAGGTTACGGTGGTTCTGTATTCCTTATGGGTTGGACGGGTGGTTACTTACTACTAGCAATGCTTCTTGCTCCTTACTTACGTAAGCACGGTAAGTTCACGGTTCCTGAGTTTATTGGTGATCGTTTTTACTCACGTACAGCAAGAATAGTAGCAGTACTATGTCTTATCATTGCATCGCTTACTTATGTAATCGGTCAGATGAAAGGTGTTGGCGTTGCTTTCTCTCGTTTCTTAGAAGTTGATTACGGTCTAGGTCTTGGAATCGGTATGTTTGTAGTTTGGGTTTATGCTGTACTAGGTGGAATGAAAGGTATTACTTACACACAGATTGCTCAGTACGTTGTATTGATCTTTGCTTACACTGTACCTGCAGTTTTCATCTCATTAGAGCTAACGGGTAATCCAATCCCTCAGATTGGTCTTGGTAGTAAGATGGTAGGAACTGAAGTTTACTTACTTGATAAGCTTGACTTAATCGTTACTGATCTTGGTTTTAAAGAATACACAACTGCAAAACTAGGTAGCACACTAAATATGTTTGCTTACACTATGTCTCTTATGATCGGTACTGCTGGTCTACCTCACGTAATTATGCGTTTCTTCACTGTCCCTACAGTTAAAGATGCACGTTCTTCTGCTGGTTGGGCATTAGTATTTATCTCGTTACTTTACACTGTTGCTCCTGCTGTAGGCGCAATGGCACGTATCAACTTGATGCAAACTATCGAGCCTGTTGCTGGTGAGAACTTAGTATACGAAGATCGTCCACAATGGTTTAAAACTTGGGAAGGCACTGGTCTACTAAAGTTTGAAGACAAAAATGGCGACGGTAAGATTCAGTACGTAGCAGACAAAGAAACAAATGAAATGGTTAAAGTTGACCGTGACATTATGGTTCTTGCTAACCCTGAAATCGCACAACTTCCTAACTGGGTAATTGCATTGGTTGCTGCTGGTGGTTTAGCGGCTGCACTATCAACTGCCGCGGGATTATTATTAGCAATATCCTCAGCTATATCTCATGACTTAATGAAAGGAGTCTTCACTCCCAACATATCGGAGAAGAAGGAGTTATTGTCCAGTCGAGTTGTAATGACATTAGCAATATTGGTGTCTGGTTATCTCGGTTTAAATCCGCCTGGCTTTGCCGCGGGAACGGTTGCATTGGCATTTGGTTTAGCTGCTTCTTCAATCTTCCCTGCATTAATGATGGGTGTTTTCTCTAAGAGAATTACAAATCATGGTGCTATCGCAGGTATGATCTCTGGTATTGGTATTACTTTATTCTATGTATTCCAGCATAAAGGTATCATGTTTATTCCAGGTACTTCATTCCTAGGTGGTATGGAAGCAAACTGGTTCATGGGTATTTCACCTAATGCATTCGGTGTTGTTGGAGCTATTGTTAACTTCGTAGTTGCATTCATCGTATCTTCAATGGGTAAGCCTATACCAAAAGAGATCGACGAAATGATCGAAAACTTCCGTGTTCCAGTTGGATCAGGTGGAGCTAGTGATCATTAATTAACAATCAGTTTTTGTTAATTTAAGTTTGAAAAAGGCTCCTTATGGGGCCTTTTTCATTTCTATCTATTAAGAGATTTTTACACGAGAATAATGATGGATAAAAATGGCTTTAATTGCCTAGTTTTTCTCTAAAGATTCGGTGAATAGTTCTATTATTCCTCTCATTTTTCAAAAAAACCTAGACAATTACGCTCTATTTTTTCTCACAATATTCTCGTTTAAAGATCTCTATTATGTGAAAATCACAATTAAGAAGTCTTAAAATAGAAACAGGTTCTATAAAAATATGAATAAACACAAAAAACTAGCCTTTATGATTGCCCCATTTCTAGCAATTGGTGGATATATTCTTGCTGATTACTATGATAAATATCAAGTGGATAAAAAACGCTATCACACCCTAAAAACAGAAGGGAAATGTAATATAGATCAAGGTCCTTGTCTGTTAAAAGGCGCAGGATTAATTCTTGAATACACAATTAAAGGTGAACTCACAAATATTGAGGCAAACCATCCCTTAGGTGCGGCTGCTATAAGCATGAGCGGCGATGAAAAACCCTTTAATCTAGAACCAAAGATTGATAAGAAAAATTGGACGATACCAACTTTAACATTTAAAAAATTAACAACTAATAATGACAAGATTAGATTAGTTGTAACCGCAAAAGATCATACGTTTTTTAGTGAGTTTTCAAATACAAATTAAAAACTAGAGAACCCATCTCGATAATTAAAAAAGGAAGCCAAATCATGAATATAGAATTAAAAGAAATCCGTGATTTTTTGGCTAACACCACACCCTTTGACAAATTACCTATAGAAAGGGTTGAAGACCCAATATAAGACTAGTGATGTTCTGTCTAGTAATCTGGTTCGTCGTTTCATATTTATTTGGCATCATGCTTGTTGAACCTCTTAATGAAATCCGCCTTGGTGGATATAAGTTAGGATTCTAGTTTGCACAACAAGGTTCAATATATACATTTGTAGCTTTAGTATTTTTCTACGCATGGCGTATGAATGCTTTAGATCGCAAATTTGATGTGGAGGAAAAATAAAGGGAATTACAAACACTAACATATATCGTAGTAGGTCTGACTTTTGCGCTTTACCTTGGTATAGCAGTCTGGGCACGTGCTGCAACAACGGGCGAATTTTACGTAGCAGGCAAAGGTATTCACCCGATTCTAAATGATATGGCTACTGCTGCCGATTGGATGTCAGCGGCATCTTTCATTGGTATGGCAGGTCTTATCGCCTTTAACGGATACGGTGCTTCTGTATTCTTAATGGGTTGGACAGGTGGTTATGTACTACTAGCAATGCTTCTAGCTCCTTACCTTCGTAAGTACGGTAAATTTACTGTACCTGAGTTCATCGGTGACCGTTTCTACTCAAAGACAGCACGTTCTTGCTAGATAAACTCGACGCAACCCTGACGGACATAGGTTTCAAAGAGTACACCACCTCAGTATTAGACAGTAAGCTCAACATGTTTATCTACACCTTGACGCTTATGTTTGGTACAGCTGGATTGCCTCACGTAATCACACGTTTCTTCACAGTACCTAACGTTGCAGGCGCAAGAAGATCTGCAGCATGGACATTAGTATTCATCTCGTTGTTATACACAGTAGCTCCTGCTGTAGGTGCAATGGCACGTCTTAACCTGATGCAGACTATTGAGCCTACAAAAGGCGATTACTTAGTTTATGCAGAACGTCCTCAGTGGTTCAAAAACTGGGAAAAGACGGGTCTATTGAAGCATGACGACTTAAACAAAGACGGCAAAATTCAATACACTTCTGATAAAGCTACTAATGAAATGGTTAAAGTTGACCGTGACATCATGGTACTTGCTAACCCAGAAATTGCTAAGTTACCAAATTGCTTTAGTTGCTGCTGGTTTATTACTTGCGATCGCCTCCTCTATATCTCATGACTTATTGAAAGGTATTTTGACGCCGAACATATCAGAGAAAAGCGAGCTACTCGCCAGTCGAATAGCGATGGCATTTGCCGTCCTAGGAGCCGGTTATCTTGGATTACATCCGCCCGATTTTGCGGCAGGTACGGTAGCAATCGCCTTTGGTCTAGCTGCTTCATCTCTGTTCCCTGCTCTTATGATGGGTATTTTCTCTACACGAGTAAATAAGACAGGCGCAATCATGGGTATGCTTTCAGGTATCACAGTAACGATGCTTTATGTATTCCAGCACAAAGGAATCATGTTTATCCCTGGTACGTCTTTCTTAGGCGGCCTGGACAAGAACTGGTTCTTCGGAATATCTCCAAATGCATTTGGTGCAATTGGCGCATTCGTTAACTTCGCTGTAGCACATGGTGTATCTCGCATGACTGAAGAAGTACCACAAGATGTAAGAGATCTGATTGAACACATCCGTGTGCCTGCTGGTGCTGGTTCAGCTCATGATGACTAAGACATGTAGATAATTACATGACTTAATAGAAAGGCTCCTTTATGGAGCCTTTTTTATATGTTAATTTACCCCAGCTGTATATAAGGCAGCACAGAATAACCTAGTTGAATTCTGGCATTGCCCCAAAGGGTAAGCTTCTAGGCCATCATCTCCGTTGTTGCTCTTTTTATGAAGGGAATAACCATTCATTTCAAAGTGCGCCTAGTTTCTGATGACCTAGAAACTTACAGACTTTCACTAGGTTATTCAGTGCTTCCTCAATGCTTACGATTGAAGCTATTCATTTCCCTAATACTAAAAATTTTCCTACCCTTAGGCCATGACTAATAACATCAAAAAGTTACTTGTCGCCAATCGTGGTGAAATTGCCATCCGCATTTTGCGTGCTGCTGCAGAGCTAAATGTAAGAACAGTTTCAGTTTATACTCACGAAGATCGTTTCTCTCCACACCGCTACAAAGCTGATGAGGCTTATCAGATCGGTGACGATGAAGATCCATTAATGCCTTACCTGGATATTGAAGGCTTAATTGAAACGGCGAAAATAAATCATGTTGATGCTATTCACCCAGGTTATGGATTCCTTTCTGAAAATGTACAGTTTGCAAGACGTTGTAGAGAAGAAGGAATTATCTTTGTTGGCCCTGCGCCAGAGGTCATGGAACAACTCGGCGACAAAGTCCAAGCGAAGCAAAATGCTATTGATGCTGGAATCCCAGTCATTCCAGATAGTAACGAACCACTAGTCTCATTAGAGATAGCTCAAAAAGAAGCCGAAAGAATCGGCTACCCTATGATGCTGAAAGCGGCATCTGGCGGTGGTGGACGTGGCATGCGTATCTTGCGTTCTGCGGATGAACTACCAAATGCATTTAACGATGCACGAAACGAAGCTGCAAAAGCTTTCGGTGATGACACGGTCTTTTTAGAAAAGTATCTTGATTCCCCAAAGCATATCGAAGTGCAAATCCTTGGCGACACCCATGGCAACTTAGTCCACTTATATGAACGCGATTGTTCAGTACAAAGACGTTTCCAAAAAGTTATTGAAGTTGCGCCCAGTGCAACACTCACAGAAGAAACTCGTGAAAAGCTCTACGAATACGCGCTAAAAATCACACGTCACGTAGACTACAGCAACGCTGGTACCGTTGAGTTCCTAGTTGATAGTGATGAAAATATATATTTCATAGAAGTTAACCCAAGGGTTCAAGTAGAACATACCATTACCGAAGAAATTACCGGCATTGATATTGTTCGCAGTCAAATTCATATTGCTGACGGCGCAAAACTCTCTGACCCACAAATAAACATCAAATCCCAAGATGATGTATCTGTCCGTGGCTTCGCGGTTCAATGCCGAATTACTACTGAAGATCCAACTGAAGGTTTCAAACCAGACTTTGGAACAATCATCGCCTATCGTAGCGCAGGTGGTTTCGGTGTTCGTCTTGATGCTGGTGCCGCTTATGTTGGCGCAAAAGTCTCGCCATTCTATGATTCAATGCTGGTTAAAGTATCGGCCTCTGGTAGAACTCTAGAAGGCGCGATTCAAAGAGCTCATCGTGCACTACGCGAGTTCAGAATTCGTGGCGTTAAAACCAATATCCACTTCTTATTAAATGTATTAGAGCACCCCACATTTAAAGCGGGTGAAGTTAAGGTTACATTCCTCGAAACCCACCCTGAGCTCTATGATGTTTCATCACATCTAGACCGGGGAACAAAGACACTAAGCTACCTTGCGGATGTCATTGTTAACGGTAACCCCGACATTAAATCTTTTGACCCAGATCGTAAATTTATAAAACCAATCATTCCGCCTTTTGATAAATTAGCAGAATACCCAGAAGGTACTAAAAACAAACTTGATGCTTTAGGCCCAGACGGCTTTGTTCAATGGATCAAAGATCAAGATAATATTCTTTATACTGATACGACCTTGCGTGATGCACACCAGTCACTACTAGCGACACGTGTTAGAACCAAAGACATGTTGAAAGTGGCGGAAGGTCTAGCGAAGAACCACTCTCAGTTATTTTCATTGGAAATGTGGGGCGGTGCTACCTTTGATGTAGCCATGCGCTTCTTACACGAATGCCCTTGGCAGCGTTTAAGATTACTTCGCGAAGCAGTACCTAACATTCTATTCCAAATGCTTTTCCGTGGCTCAAATGCCGTTGGCTACAAGGCATACCCCGACAACTTGATTGAAAAGTTTATTATTGAGTCTTGGGAAAATGGTATCGATGTATTCCGTATTTTTGATTCATTAAACTGGATCGAAGGAATGAAGAAATCTATTCAGGTTGTACGTGAACAAACTGGCGGTATTGCTGAGGCTACAATTTGTTACACTGGCGATGTTCTGAACACAGATAAGAGTAATAAATTTAATCTACAGTACTACCTCGATTTAGCCAGACAACTGGAAGACGCGGGCGCACATACATTAGCTCTTAAAGACATGGCTGGCCTACTTAAGCCATACGCTGCTGAAGTACTTATCCCCGCGCTTAAAGAGGCGACTGATTTACCTATCCATCTGCATACGCACGATACTTCTTCAATACAGTCTGCAACGTTACTTAAAGCTATCGAGAAAGATGTTGATATCGTTGATGCCTGTTTAAGCTCTGTTTCTGGTTTAACTTCTCAGCCAAATTTAAATTCAATAATCGCCGCTATGCAAGGTCAACCTCGCGAGCAAGAATTTGATCTTGAATCTCTAAACCAGTATGCAAACTATTGGGAAGATGTTCGTGAAGTTTATTACCCATTTGAATCCGGTTTAAAAGCGGGTACTGCTGAAGTATATAACCACGAAATTCCAGGTGGTCAGTATTCGAATTTACGCCCTCAAGCTATTGCATTAGGCCTTGAACACAAATTTGAAGAAGTAAAAGAGAATTACGCTGTCGTAAACAAAATGTTTGGCGACATCGTTAAGGTTACACCATCCTCAAAAGTAGTAGGTGACATGGCGATATTCATGACATCTAACGACTTAACCGAAAAAGATGTGATGGAGCAAGGCGGTACTTTGGCCTTCCCAGAGTCTGTACACGATCTATTTAAAGGGAATTTAGGACAACCTCCTGGAGGTTTCCCTAAAGACCTGAGTAAGCTAGTACTAAAGAACGACACAGCTTTCACTGACCGTCCCAATGACCACTTAAAGCCAATCGATTTCGATAAAGAGTTCACTGCATTTAAAGAAAAGTTTGATGATAAGAGAGAGATAACAGACTTCCTTTCTTACATGATGTACCCGAAGGTATATGAAGATTTTTACCAGCACGTTCAGGACTATGGAAATATCTCCGTATTACCAACAACAGCCTTTTTCTATGGTTTAGAACAAAGAGAAGAAGTCACTGTTGAACTTGGTAAAGGCAAGGTCATCATTATCAAATTGTTGTACAGCTCACAGCCAGATGCTGGTGGAATAAGAACAGTTACCTTTGATCTTAATGGTCAGACAAGAAGCATCACAATCCGCGATGATTCCGTCGTTTCAACCAAGAAAATTAATAGAAAAGCAGTTGAGGAAAACGAAGTAGGCACACCAATCCTAGGTCGTTTAGCTTCTGTAACTGTTGAAGAAGGTCAAGCGGTTGAAAAAGATGTTCCATTATTTGTTATCGAAGCAATGAAGATGGAATCAACAATCACTGCTCCATTTGCAGGAACTATCAAAAAGATTCACCTTGATGTAGGAGAGATCCTCGAGCAAGGCGACTTAGTCATCGAGTTTGAAAAAACATAGCCTAAAAATTTAAAAAACACCTTAGATACCTTAGTTAATAACATCCTTAGAATAAGATATTCGGAGTAGTAACAGTATGTCCAAGAAAGACAGCGTAACGCTAATTGACAACCGCACTGGCAAGCAGGTTGAGCTTGATTTATATAAGCCTACCAGTGGCCCAATGACGGTGGATGTACGCAGCCTATACAAAGAGTTAGGCTACTTCACCTATGACCCAGGTTTTATGTCAACCGCAAGTTGTGAAAGTAAAATTACCTACCTTGATGGTGACGAAGGCATTCTGGAATATCGTGGTTACCCAATCGAACAATTAGCAGAAGAAAGTACCTTTTTAGAGACTTGCTATCTGCTATTAAACGGTGAACTACCTGATGAGAAAGAGCTAGAAGAATTCGAAGATTCTATTCGCTCTCGCTCCATGCTGCAGGAGCAACTAAAGACGTTCTATAGTGGCTTTAGACGTGACGCTCACCCTATGGCAACGATGATAGGTGTTGTTGGCGCATTATCCTCTTTTTACCATGAAGATGAAGATGTGCATAATCCAGAAGACCGTATGGAAGCAGCCCACCGTCTTATTGCTAAAATGCCAACAATAGCCGCCTGGAGTTATCGCTATGCAAAGGGAATGCCATTTGTATACCCTGATAACTCTTTAAGTTACAGCGAAAACTTTTTGCACATGATGTTTGCAATGCCATCAGAAAAGTATGTTGTTGATCCACTTCTGGCGAAAGCACTCGATATGATATTGGTACTTCACGCTGATCATGAGCAAAATGCATCAACCTCTACAGTACGTTTAGCAGGTAGTTCTGAAGCAAACCCATTCGCTGTTATCGCATCTGGCATAGCATCTCTTTGGGGTCCAGCTCACGGTGGTGCTAACGAAGCTGTGATTCAAATGCTTACTGAAATCAATGAATCAGGCAAACCGCTGTCTGAATTTATTGAAAGAGCTAAAGATAAAAACGACCGATTCAGATTGATGGGCTTTGGTCATCGTGTTTATAAAAACTACGATCCACGCGCTAAAATAATCAGAAAAACCTGTCACCAGATGCTCGCAGACAACAAATGCAGCAACCCTGAGCATAAAGCCCTGCTTGATACAGCAATGGAACTAGAAAAAGTAGCGTTAGAAGATGAATACTTCATCTCTCGCAACCTTTATCCTAACGTTGATTTCTACTCAGGAATTATATTCTTAGGAATGGGCATACCACTAAATATGTTCACCGTCCTGTTTGCACTTGGTCGTACTGTTGGCTGGATTTCTCAGTGGAACGAAATGATGGGCGACCCTGGTTCTAAAATCGGCAGACCTCGTCAGTTGTATACTGGTGAAGACAAAAGGGATTATGTGGGTATTGATAAGCGTTAGATAAACATCAGCTCTTAAAAATGTACTAAAAGTGGCTTTCTTAGGCTCACTAAGAGCCAAGAAAGTCCATCGACGATTCCGAAAGGAATCGTCGATGGACAATGTTCAAACTAGGTTAGGTGTTGTTATAAACACAGATACCCCCCCTACTTTTGACTCATTTTACTC
>RCNF010000251.1_pt1 | contig 26366 bp, 22 predicted proteins | sample 2041311 | NCBI WGS metagenome assembly RCNF01 (sample SAMN09708228, study PRJNA481090) | Marine sediment metagenome, whole genome shotgun sequencing project. | biome: marine sediment; feature: ocean; material: sediment; isolation source: Sewage treatment plant 2 marine sediment (STP2) ... | reverse complement strand
TTCGATCAACAGTCGCGGCGCCACACCTCTTTTGCTTCGGTTCACGTCTATCCCGAGATCGACGATGACATCGACTTCGAGATCCCCGAAAAGGACGTCCGGATCGACCGCTACTGTTCTTCCGGCCCTGGTGGGCAGGGTGTCAACACGACGTACTCCGCGGTGCGCGTTGTGCACGAGCCGACCGGTGTTATCGTCACGTGTCAGAACGAGCGGTCACAGATCAAGAATCTGGCGAGCGCCATGAAGGTGCTCAAGGCGCGTCTCTTCGAGCTCGAGATCCAGAAGCGCGAGGAGAAGCTCGACAAGCTCAAGGGCCCCAAGAAGGACAATTCCTGGGGCAGTCAGATCCGCTCGTATGTTCTCCAGCCCTACCGGATGGTCAAGGATCTGCGAACCGGACATGAGGTTGGGAACACCGACCGGGTCCTCGATGGCGACATCGACAGCTTCATCGAGGCTTTTCTGCACTGGCAGGCCCAGGGTGGTGGCGTGGTCGTCAAAGACGATGGTGGTCAGAAGGAGTGATCAGCCGGGCGGTTCGTCCCGGCGCTCCCGCGCCATCCGAAGATTCTTCTCAACCACGGCGTTGCCGGGTTCGAGTTCGAGGGCACGTTCCAGAGCGGTGATGGCGGCATCCATGTCGCCCGAAAGATAGGCGACGTTGGCCCGGTACTGGTGCACCATGGGAAGATCCGGCGCCAGGGCTTCGGCCTCGTCGAGCAGCCGGCCGGCAGCTTCGTAGTCTCCCTGGCGGGCCTTCTGGGCGGCCGTGGCGGCGAGGCGGCTCGCCTGTTGCTCGGCCTCGTTCCGCGGTTCGTACAACCGGCCCGACCCGGTGATCCGTTCGAGTCCGATACGGGCCGATTCGTGCTTGCCGTCATAGCGCAGGGTGGTTCGATACATCTCGGCCGCACCGGCCTGATCACCCCGACGTTCGAAGATGATTCCGCGGGCGAAGAAGACCTTCGGGTTGGTCGGTTCGAGTTCGCTCGCGCGGTCCAACTCCTGAAGCGCCTCGTCGTCGCGGTTCAGATTCCACAGGGCGATTGCCAGATTGAGGTGGAGCGATGCGTTGGAAGGGTCGGATTCGATGAGGGTCGAGAAGGCCTCGGTCGCCTCCTCAAAGCGTCCACCTCGAAGCAGCATGTCGGCGGTTGCGCGGCTGACATCCGGCTCCTCGTCGGAGGTGTCGAGATATCCCAGCGCCTCGAGGTGGGCGATCATCTCGCGGCGAACGGTGTCGTCTCCCACGACGCCGCCCCCTGCTCCCGAACCGGTGTCGTACGAATCCACACGGGGGAGAGGTTGGTCAACGTTCAGGACCTCGATCAGGACGCGGCCGTTCATTTCTTCGGATGCCGGCAGACCGAGCAGTTGGAGGATTGTCGGTGCGATGTCCGCCTGACGGGCCCCGTTGATCTCGAAACCCGCTCTGATCCCGGGTCCGGCCAAATAGAGGATCCCGTCCAGGTCGTGGAAGGCGTCGCTGACCCGCCGCATGGAGGTCGTGACCGTAGGATCGTCGTGGAGCTCTCCCAGCTTGAAACCGTGGTCGGAAAGCACGACGAGAGTCGTCCGCTCGTCCATCAGATCCAGGTACTCACCGACGAGTCGATCGGCGTAGTAGTAGATCTCCTCAACGGCTCGACCGTATCGTCGTTGTTGTTCGGCGAGGTCTCCGGCAAGATTTCCGACCCTGAAGAGGTGGCCGAAGAGGTGCGAGACCGAGTCCGTACCCTCGATGTAGACCATCAGGAGCTCGGGCTGGTCTTCGTCCCAGATCCTTCGCCCGATCCCGCTGTAGGAGTCGGCCGTGGCGAGGGCCCAGCGGAGGTGGCTGACGTCATCGGCAAAGTCGAACGGTCGGTTGAACTCGTCCTCGTCGATGGAGACATAGCGGCTGATCTCATCATAGGTGACATCGGTCGGTCGCCGGATCAGCTCTTCGATCCCGGCTGCGCGTTCCGGGGGGTAGATGGCCCGGTCGGTGCGTGCGGCGCCACTCTGGCCCTCACCGAAGAGAAAGTGATAGCAGGCGTGGTCGCTGACGATGACTCCGTTCACCGTCTCCGGTGGCCAGGTCGCCCACCACCCGACGACGCCGACTTTCCTGCCGTTGTCGGAGGCGATGTTCCACACCGCATCGGTACGTCGCATCGCGCTGCTCACCGGTTCCTTCGATCCTTCTTTTGGGTGGTCGACGGTGAACGAACCGATGCCGTGTTCATCAGGGGTTCTTCCCGTCGCCATGGTTGTCCAGAGAATCGGGCTCAGCATGGGGAGGTCGCTCAGCAGCACTCCGGAAGCACCTTCCGAACGCATCCGGGCGAGGTTGGGCATCTTCCCCTCGGAGATCAGCTGATCGACGACTCCGGCGTCGAGGCCGTCGAGGCCGAGGACCAACACCCGCGATGGTGGGGCGGCCTCCGGGCGGCAGGCAATGGACAGTAAGCAGAAGATGGCCAGAACAAAGAACGCAGAGCATCGCCTCAGCATGGACTGAGAATACAACGGGAGGGGAAAAAAACAAACGCCGCGCATTGCGCGGCGTTTGAATCAGAAGTCAGAAAGTTGTTAGCTGCGACGCCACATCACGAGGATGGCAACACCGATGACCAAGAGGATCATCGCCACCATACCGAAGTTGCTCATCGCCGGCACGGGCACTGCTGCACCGGACGGGGGCGGAGGAGTCGGGGTCGGGCCGACAGATTCCGTACCATTGAGCAGGAACGAGTAGTCGAGCTCGAGATAGCCACAGCCGGAGCGCGGGGTCCAGCTGGTGCAGCCGTTGCCGAATCCGTCGCCGGGGTTCTGCCAGACGCCTTCGGCGCCGGTCTGGACGGTCTCGGTTCCCCAACCGAACTGGCCGCCGACGGCGAAGTCCAAGTTGCCCTGGAGACTGACCCAGTAGGTGCCGGCGGGCAGGTAGCAGGGCGATCCGCTGAAGTCCATGAGGAAGTTGCCCGCACCGTCATCGGTGTAGGGGTTGTTCATGTAGGTGCAGATGGCCGATCCGGGCAAACCCGAACCGTCGCTGTACAGAGCGAGGTTGATGCTGGCGGCCGGTCCTCCGGGGGTGGCGCCCCAGTAGCCGGCGATTGCGCCGACCTGCTCGATGTTCCAGCCGTCAGCCCAGGTCACGACAAAGTCATCGGCGCCCTCGGCATCGTAGACATCGTAGGCGGCCTCGAAGTTTTGGACCGAGCTCAGACCCAGGCTCCAGTTGGCGGTCTGGTTGTAGAGCGTCGTCTGGTTGACCCAGTTCGGCGGCTGGTTGGCGGTACCTTGGCCCTCGGACGTTATTTCGGCAAATGCCCCGGTTGCCAACAGCATCACAGCCGTGACGACCAAGATTCCCTTCAAACTCCTCATTTCACTACCTCCTCCAGAATTCATTTTGTGGTCGTTGCCACATATCACTCAAATCTTCCTTTTGAACACTAAAGGACCTGCGCGGTCCGTGTCAAGGCGTATCAGCCGTGGAAACTGGATTTACGGGGTTTTTGACTCAGTTTCTTCAGCATGCTTCTGCTCTTCGGACGGCCCCGAAACCACAGAGAGATCCGGATTGCCCTCGGAAAGGCGTGTGATGGCCTCTTCGCTGAGCACCGTTCCCCGCAGGTCGACGGAGGTGAGACTCGGCATTTCGAGGAGAATTCCGACGACCTTGTCGGTCACTGCGGTCTCATAGAGCTCAAGCGACTCGAGTCGATCGAGGGACAAGAGGTGCCGAACTCCAATGTCGCCAACCGCGGTCTTTGCAAGAAAGAGCTTGCGTAACGTCGGGATTCGCGCCACGACGGCGAGATCCTCGTCGTCGATGGAGGTGACCGAAAGGATGAGGTGGTCGAGGTAGTGAAGTTGGATCAATGCCTTGAGACCCTCACCGTGAATTTCATTGCGCCCGAGAGCGACGGTTCGAAGCTCCGGGAACTTCACCAGGGTGCTCAGACCGTGATCGGTGACCTTCGTGCCGCCGAGAAGGAGACTCTCGAGGTTTTGGAGGGGTTCGAGAAATGACAGACCCTTGTTGGTGACAGTGGTGTTTCTCAGACCGAGGATCCGGAGCCTGGTGAGCGGGCTCAACAGTTTCAGTTCTTCGTCCCCGACCATTGTCCCTCCCAGAAGCAGAATCTCCAGGTCGAGGAAACCGGCAACTGTCTCGAGATCGGCACGGGTCAACTGCTCGTCGACGAGGGAGAGCTTGTAGATCGTCCCAGCATCGTCGCGATGGATGGCGAAGGGTCGGTAGGCCTCGAGCCGTTCGATGAGTGGGAGCTTCATGGCCTCGGCGGGCCGGCCCCGCGAAGCTGCCGGTTTCACAGTGTCGGTCTCGGTGTCATCGACTCCTGGGCAGGCAGCCAACAGCAGGGTCATCACCGCGCTCAAGGCGATGGTTCTCAGGGCGCGGTCGAGGGAGAGGCGTGGTGTTTTCACAGGCGAGATTTTACACGAATCGGCGCCCTCGAACATGAATCGAAAACTGTGTACCGTGCCTGTTCAGAGTGTGGCGTGACTCGCGCCTTGAGCGGATTGACCTGGTCTCCGAACTCGTCAACAACCCGTGCGCCGTTCGGCGCAGTCGACAAAGGAGGCCATCACTGCCAACGTCCACAGAATTCATCGATCTCGAGGATCGCTACGGCGCTCACAACTACCACCCCCAGGCTGACGCGGCTTGGACCGGAATCGCACCAGCGGGGGTTGGCATGACGAGGGCGAAAAAAAACGCCGCGCAGCGCGCGGCGTTTTTGGTGTTCGGTTGGACTCGGTCAGTTGCGGCGCCACATCACAAGGACGGCAACACCAATGATCATGAGCACCATTGCGACCATGCCGTAGGTGTTCAGTGAGGGAACCGGTATGGCGGGGCCACCCGAGGGCGGAGGGGTGGGTGTCGGTTGGGCGGGGTCGTAAGGAAAGGTGACCGGCATGGGTCCACTGGTCACAGTGGATGTCCACGTGGTTGCCGTTCCCCCTCCGTCGATAGCCCAGACTCCGAGCCAGAATGCCCACAGACCGGCCGTCGGCTCCGTCCCACCCGGCTCGTCGGGGCAGGTGAAGGAGTAGAGGACGTCACGGGCAAACGGGGTTCCTCCGTTGGTGGTCCGACCGGACTGCTCAAAGCCCTGGGCGGACGTCGTCACATACAGCGGATGTGTCGTGTTCCACGTGTACGGGTAATAGAGCTGCCCGATATGTCCCATCCAGTCATTGGTTTGTGGTGACGCCGCCCCCACAGTGGTGACGTGCATGGTCATGTCCACTGACCACATCCCCGTGAATGCATGGGTCTCCGTCAGGCTGATTGTGCCGAAATCGGCTTGCGCTGCGCCAGCCATGGCCAATAAAGCGATGACAACAAACAAAGTTCTTCTCATAGAATTTTTCCTTCCCCTCCTAGAAAATCTCAACTACTCCTCAACTATTATCGTCGGCGAATGTGAAATATGTCAAGCTGGCACCGCCTCCGATGTCAAAATGGCGTGTGCGGGTGGTTTCTGCCTTGCAAAAAGCTGTGGCGCCATCGCCTCGTCTATTTGGGTTTTGGGGCGGTCTTCGAGTGTCCAGGTCCCATGTAGACGCCGCCGCGCTTGGCCACGCCGAAGTGGCCCAAGGTGAGGGCCCGCGGCGCTGCCTCGGGGAGCTTTCGCCACTGTTCCCTCGTGAGGACCCCGCGCAGGGCCAGCCAGCGGTCGCCGGTGAGCGCCGCGTGGGAACCGTAGGCCGCCTCCAGTCGGGCGCGCTTTGTTTCGAATTCCTGTTGCGGGAGGTCGTCTTCATCGAGGGCGGTCATCAAGGCCCTGTAGGCGGCGCGTTTCTCTCCGTTCAATGCAACGAGCCGAGGGCCAAAGCTCGCTTCCACCTCGGCGATTCCCTTCACCTGATCGGCGGTGAGTTCGAGCTTTTGTTGCACGGTTTCTTGCTCGTACCAACTCTTTTTGTTTCCCGCGTTCTGCTTGGCGGCGGTGAAGCCCGGCAGCAGAGCGACCATCACGGCAACCGCGAACAGAATTCGGAACCTCGGGTTTGAAATCGTCATTCGAACCTCCACCAAAGATTGTGTATCCCGCGGCAGTATACGGTAAACTGCGCCGCGGTTCGCGACGGAGGGGTTATGAATTCGGGACGGATAATTGGTTTCGGTATCTTGGCAGTCGGGATCGGCCTGGGTCTTTTTTCCCTGATGCCGCAGGGGACCCGATCGGCCGTGAGCAGCATCGACCCGACGACCAACGCGAACGTCGTTCTGATCACCATTGACACAACGCGCGCCGACCGTCTTGGTTGTTATGGCGGTGACCCGGAAGTCGCTCCGGTGATCGATGGTCTTGCCCGGCGGGGCGTGCTTTTCGAGCAAATGCAGGCGGCGGCACCCATCACGCTGCCGTCACACACTTCCATGCTCTCAGGCCTCTATCCCTATCACCACGGTGTGCGCAACAACGGGATGTTCGCTCTTCCCGGCGACGTGGAAACGCTGGCGACGGTTTTCCACGACGCCGAGTATGCAACCGGCGCTTTCGTCTCGGCCTCGGTTTTGGCCCGCCGCTTTGGACTCGAGCGCGGGTTCGACATCTACGACGACGACCTCAGTCGCGGATCACATCTTACCCGCCGCGGCGTCCCCGCCCGCCGAGGTGATCTCACTCTCGAGGCCGCCCTCGACTGGCTCGATGAGGTGCCGGCGGGGAGTCCCTTTTTCTGTTGGCTCCACCTCTTCGATCCCCACGCACCGTACGACCCGCCGCCTGAATTCAAGCGTCGCTTCCCAACCGACCCCTACGTCGGCGAGATCGCCTTCACGGATTCGCTGATCGGCCAGGTGATGGAGTTTCTCGAGGACCGGGGGCTGTCCGGCAACACGTTTGTCCATGTGGTCGCCGATCACGGTGAGGCGTTTGGTGAGCACGGCGAGCGGACTCACGCAATCCTCCTCCACCAGGCAACCACCAGGGTTCCGTGGATTGTCGTCGGTCCGTCGGTTCCCACCGGGGAGCGCTACCAGGCGGCAACTTCAGGAGTCGACATCGCGGCCACCGTCGCGGCGCTCGCCGACGTCCCGGTTCCCAATGGAGAGACCGCGGACGGCATCAATGTATTCGCCGTCGAGGGAACCGAAAACGGTGCGAACCAGGAGCGAGAGATCATTACCGAGATCCTGCTCCCGAAGTATCAGTACGGTTGGGCGCCTCTGCTAGGCGTCCGCCAGGGCAGGTGGCAGCTCACCCGAGGGGCGTACTCGGAGCTCTTCGATCTCCAGCTCGACCCGAGGGAGCTGTCGAACGTCTCCGAGAGGGAAAAGACCATCACGGCAGCACTCGAGGAGCGACTCGACACTCTCACTCAGGTCTCCTCCGAGGATGAGGTCCGTCTGACCCTATCGCGAAGCGAACTCGACCAGCTGGCAGCTCTCGGTTATATCGGCAGCGAGGCCACCGAACGGCAGGCTCCACCGGATCCGAGAGCCATGATCGATGCGCACGTCGAGTTCGAGGCCGGGAGAGAGCTGGTCAGCCAGGGCGACACCGACCTCGCCCTCAAGGCGTTGAACGGCGCTCTCGACCGGGATCCCGGCAACGTTGCGATGCTCACCGAACGGGCGCGGCTCTATCTGCGAACCGGGCAGCTGGATGATGCCCGGAGAGACTTTCAGCATTGTTTGACCCTCGACCCGGAGAGCGCGACGGTGTTCTACGGTATGGCCCAGATCGAGATCCAGGACCGCAACTTCGACAAGGCGCTCGAGTTGGCCGAGATCGGATCGACCAAGAGAGGCGCCTTCGAGAGCCTCTCGGTGGTCAAGGCCCGGGCGTTGATCGGTCTGGGCCGGATAGACGACGCCACCCTTTTCGTCGAGGAGCGGCTGGCGACAAACCCGAACGATGCGGATCTCCTTGGACTGCGCGGTGACATTTTTGCTCACGAAGGCGATATCGAGACAGCGGAGGAGTACTTCCGAATGGCGGTAGCCGAGGATGCGCTCCACGCCCCGTCTCGTTTCCTGCTCGCCGAGTTGCTCAAGCGGAACGGGCGCGGCGCTGAAGCGGTGGCGGTGCTCGAAGACCTCCTGCGGATTCAGCCGGGCAACCCGCGCGCCCTGGCCGCCATCGGCGATATCAAGATCCAGGACTCCGAGTCGGCGGTCGCCTACCTCGAAGAGGCTGTGCGTCTCGATCCGAAAAACTACGAAGCTCTACTCAATCTCGGGCGGGTCTATCTCCAGATGGGGTTCGGGACCAAGGGCGAGGCGATGCTGCGGCGGGCGATCGAGAGCCGGCCTTTCAGCAAGTCGGCGTACAACAACCTGGCTGTCTCGCTCATCATCCAGGGCCGTCTCGCCGAAGCGGAGGAAATGCTCCGAGCGTTGCTCGAGGAGCACCCGGAGTTTGCCGAGGCGCGGAACAACCTTTCGCTGACCCTGGCCCGTCGAGGTGATCTGGAGGGGGCGGAGGCCGAGGCTCGGCGCGCCATCGAGTCCAACGTGGACCTCCTCGATCCAAGATTGACCCTGGCTTCGATTCTCAACGAGACCGGACGCTACGCCGAGACGGTTGACGTGCTTGAGCTGTTTGCCGAAAAGCAGCCTGAGCACACCGATTTTTCGATCCAGTATGGGATCGGTCTCGTCGGCTCGGGGCGCGCAGGGGAAGCGATTCCGTGGCTCGAAAAAGCCGTGGCGGTGACGCAGTCGAGCGACGAACGGGTTGTTCTGGCCCTCGCTCGGGCCAAGGAAGCCGTCGGGCAGCAGAGAGAGGCCCGCGACCTGTACGAACTCGCCGGCCAGATCTCGACGACACCACAGAATCGCGCGGAAGCCCTGGCGGCGATCGAGCGGCTTTCCACGGAGGGACTCGACTGACCCGCGCTGCGCGAACGGTTGAGCGGATAAAGTACTGAGAGCACTCTCGCGAGGGCTTGAATCCGCCCCATCTTCGGTGTAACGTTCAACCCGGCGAGACGAGCACGAGCTTGTCAGCGGATCGACCTGGTCTCCGCCGTCGCCGATCAGTTGCGTCTTTCGGCGCAGTCGACAAAGGAGGCCATCAATGCCAACGTCTACAGAATTCATCGACCTCGAAGATCGGTTCGGCGCCCATAACTACCATCCCCTCGATGTCGTGATCAGTCGCGCATCGGGAGCCTGGGTTTGGGATGTAGAGGGCAGAAAGTACATGGACTTTCTGGCTGCATACTCGGCTGTCAACCAGGGCCACTGCCATCCTCGGCTGGTCAAGATCATGGCGGAGCAGATGTGCAAGGTCGCTCTGACCTCGCGGGCGTTCAGGAATGACCAACTCGGTCCGTTCTGTCAGGAAATCTGCGAGTTGACGGGTTTTGCTCGGGTTCTGCCCATGAACACCGGCGCCGAGGCTGTCGAAACCGCGGTCAAAGCGGCGCGCAAGTGGGGCTATACCGTCAAGGGGATCGCCGAGGACCAGGCCGAGATTCTTGTCTTTGACGGAAATTTTCACGGACGAACGACCACCATCGTCAGCTTTTCGTCGGATCCCGACTACCGATTCGGCTTTGGTCCGTTCACCCCCGGTTTCCGGATTCTTCCCTATGGCGACATCGAGGCCGTTCAGCAGGCCATCAACCCCAACACCTGCGCCGTTCTGGTCGAGCCGATCCAGGGTGAGGCCGGGATCGTCGCCCCTCCGGAGGGTTTCCTCCGCCAGCTTCGTGAGCTGACCACCGAACACAACGCGTTGCTCGTAACCGATGAAATCCAGTCGGGCCTCGGCCGCACCGGCAAACTCTTCGCCTACGAGCACGAGGGGATCCGTCCCGATATCGTGATCATCGGGAAGGCCCTGTCCGGCGGGATGTATCCGGTTTCGGCCATCCTCGCCGATGACGAGGTCATGGGGGTCTTCAAACCGGGTGAGCACGGTTCGACCTTTGGCGGCAATCCCCTTGGCGCGGCGGTGGCCCGTGAAGCGCTCAAGGTCCTCATCGAGGAGGAAATGATCGAAAGCTCGGCCGAGCTGGGTGGAGTTTTCATGGACAAGCTCCGCGCCATTGATTCACCGCATGTGGAGCTCATCCGCGGCAAGGGTCTGTGGATCGGGATCGTTCTCAAGAAGACAGCCGGCGGCGCGCGTCGTTTCTGTGAGGCGCTCCAGGCCAAGGGCCTGCTGTGCAAGGAAACCCACGAGACCGTGATCCGGGTCGCGCCGCCCTTGACGATCACGCGGGAAGAGATCGACTGGGCGGTGGATCGCATCGGAGAGGTTCTGACGACGCTGTAGCGCGCATCGGGATGGCTCTATCTGCGTGATCCGCGTGATCTGCGGGCGATCCTGCGATGGGATGGGTCTACCTGTATTCTGCACCCTGCGTCCGGCGAGCGCGAGCCCACGCTCGCGAGAGCTATACTCCATCCGTGCAAAAACAGGGTTCAGTCACCGGGCGGCATTTGGCCATCGCGGTGCTTCTCGTGATCGTCGTCAACGCCCAGCTGACGTGGTGGATCATTTTCACCACCGGTCAGGCAAGGGACCGGCTCGAGCTCGAGCGCAGCCTTCTCGAAGTCCGTGCGCGGTCGTGGGTCGAGGTTTCGGCGTACGCCGGAGGGGATCAACCACCGCCGGTTCCGGAAGGACTCGAAGTCGTGGCTGCACCGCTAGGCGATTCGCCGCGTCCGACCATCGTGCTCGATGGTGATCCCGATGGTCGGGTGATTCGTCCCACCAGGGTCGCCTGGGACCGAATCCTCGACGAGTACCGAAAGCGGATCGTCATGATGGTTTCGGAAGGGGCTTTCTTCGCCTTCCTCCTGGTCGTGTTCATGGTGATCCTGTGGCGAACATTCCGCCGAGAGGTGGAGCTCGAACGACAGCACCGGAACTTCCTGTCGGCCATCACCCACGAGATCAAGTCTCCCATTGCGGCGATCCGGGTCGCCCTCGAAACGGTGGTCTCGGGTCGCGCCGACGAGAAGGCGGCCCAACGATTCATCTCCAACGCGCTGGCCGATACGGACCGCCTCGATCGTTTGGTTCAAAAGGTCCTCCAGGCGACTCGATACGGCAGCGGGTCGGCGGGCATCCGGCTGACTCAGAGATCGCTCAGTTGGGTGGTCGAGCGGGCGCTCGGCGTGTTCGAGCCGGGCGCGGCAGCTTCGGGAGCAACGGTCACAACCGAGATCAGCGACGGTCTGTTGGCCGAGATCGACGACGAGGCGATGGCGATCGTGGTGTCGAATCTCATGGAAAACGCGTTGAAGTACGGTGGTGACCCGGCGGAGATAAGGGTCGAGCTCCGCGCCGAGGGCGATCTCGCCATCCTCGAGGTGAGTGACAATGGCGATGGGATCGCCGAGGATGAGGTGCCCTTGATCTTCGGTCGTTTCTACCGGGCGGGTGACGAGATGACTCGAACGAGCCAGGGCACCGGTCTCGGTCTGTATCTGGTACAAAGAATCATGAAGGCTCATCACGGTACGGTTGCGGTGGCGGACACCGGTCCGAGCGGAACCACGATGCGGGTCACGTTGACCGGAGTCGAGATGGAGGAGGTCCGGGAATGAAGAAGCACATTCTCATCGTCGAGGATGAGGAGCATCTGGCGGAAGCACTTGCCCACAACCTCCAGTTTGAGGGCTATTCGACGACCGTCGCCAACGACGGAGAGGAGGGGCTCAAGCTCGCGCAGTCGATCCACCCCGATTTGATCATCCTCGATATCATGATGCCCAAGCTCGACGGTCTCGAGGTGTGTCGGCGATTGCGCGCGGGCGGTACTCGAACCCCCATCCTCTTTCTCACCGCGAAGTCCTCCGACGCCGACCGCCTGCTCGGGCTCAAGGTCGGCGCCGACGACTACGTCGCCAAACCGTTTCTCCTCGAAGAGCTCATCCTCCGGATTCACGGTATCTTCCGGCGGCAGAACTGGTACAGCTCTGCTCCGGATGAGCAGGAGGTTTTCAGCTTCGACGGCAACGAGGTCAACTTCCGAACCTACGAGGCCACCACCGGCGAACGCACCATTCGTCTGACCGAGAAAGAGTGCATGCTGATGAAGCTCCTCGTGGAGCGACGCAATCAGGTCGTCTCGCGGGAGGAGATCCTCGAGCGGGTCTGGGGCTATCGTTTTTCGACCTCGTCGCGGACCATCGACAACTTCATCGTGCGACTCCGCCGCTATTTCGAATCTGACCCCAAGAACCCGAAGTTCATCCACTCGGTCCGCGGGGTCGGCTACCGGTTCACGCCCTCGACCTAAGGCCGTCGGTGAAAAGCCCCGATTTCGGTTCCTGGACGGTGTCGCGGCATCGGTTGGCCCTTGGCGTCATCCTCCTCGGGAACGCCGTTGTATTCGCCGGGGTCGATCCGCCGACACGGTTGGCCACGGCCGCCGTCGTGCTTCTGCTCATGCTCGATCTCAGACGGATGCCGGATGTGCCGCGGCTTCACCGGCTCGCCGGATTCATGGTCGCCGCATTGATTCTGATCCAGCTCGCGCCCCTGCCCGAGTTGGTTCGAAGACTGATCCAGCCCGGATTCGCCGATGTGATGGCCTCGGGTTGGTACCCGTTGTCCCTCGCCCCGTGGGCGACAATTCACGCCGCCGCATCGGTGGTGATCGTGGTCGGGATCGCGCTGACCGCGGCGCGGATCGGGGTGACCCGAAGCGGGCTACCGGTGCTTCTCGCGCTCATCGCCGCCACCGGGGTCGTCGTGGCGGTCCTCGGGTTGGCGGGCGAAGCCGGCGCTCCCGAAAAGGTCCTTCTCGTTCGCGACAACACCGGTGGTGGTAGCCCCTATGGTCCGTTTGTCAACGAGAACCACTTCGCCCAGGCCATGGAGCTCACCCTGCCGGCGGCGCTGGTTCTGCTCGCTGTAGGCGCCCGCAAATTGAGGGGCTCGAGTAGTGAACGCCAGTTGGCGGCGGTGATGGTCCTCGGCTCCTCGGTGGTGACGGTGGTGACGGTCGCGGCGATGTTGCGCTCCGGATCCAGAGGTGGTGCGCTCTTTCTGTTGCTGGCATTGGCATTGACCTTTCCACTCTGGCTGCGCCCTCTTCGATTTCGTGGAAGGCGCTGGCCGGCTGTCATCGCCGGCGTGGTGCTCGTCGCCGTGGTCGGCGGTCTGTCTTGGACACGATTGCCCGAACTCGAAGAGGGGTTTCGTGATCTTGTCGCGGTCGAAGGCGTCGACGGCAACACCCGATGGGATCTGTGGTCGGGGACCGTTCGATCGTGGCGGCGGTCACCGGTCGTGGGCTCCGGTCTCGGCAGCTATCGATTCGTGATCGGAATGGACAAGCCGGCGACGGGGTCGTCGGTCCTTGAACAGGCCCACAATGACTGGCTCGAGTGGGCCTCGACGACGGGAATCATCGGAGTGGCCGCATTGGGGTTGTTCCTGGTCGGTGGGGTTGTCTCTCTGGCGCCCTGGAGGGTGCGACGGCTCAGATTTGAATTTCGGTACGCACTGGCCGGAATCGCCCTCGCGGTCGTGGCCACCGGGATCCACGAGGTCATCGGCTTTGGTCTCCAGACACCCCTCAACCGGTACCTTCTCGCGACGTGGATCGGGATGTTGTGGGGTCTTGCCGGCCGAGTTCGGGATCTCCGCGGTGAGAAGAGGGTCCACGATGCCTCCGAAGGAGAACCGGCATGAACTCGACATCGATGCAACCCGGTGAGATCGACCGCCACCTCAAGAGTATGCGGTTGACGACCATTGGATTCCTCATCACGGTTCCGCTGGCTGCGGCGCTGTGTATTGGAGTCACGGCGCGGGAGAGCATGGTTTCACCGATGGCCGTGAGCCTGACCGCCGGCGCTGCTGCTCTGTGGGTCGGATTCTCCGCCAACCGTGACGCCCAGGCGCGGCTTGATCGAGTCAAACGCGCCTATGCGGCAACGGGAGACGAGCAACGCCTTCTCCGGGATCATCGGATGGTCCACCTGGCGGTTCTCGTTCGGCTCGAGGTCATGGTGATCGCAGCGGTCGTTGCGTCGATCTGGGGTGGGAGCTCGGCCGCTGCCTGGGGCGTCCTGGCCCTCGCGGGAATGATGATGTGCCTCAGTTGGCCAACCGCCGACAAGACCGACATGCTGATTCAGCGGGCGAGGGAGCAGCGCGGGAGGTAGGGTGGGCCTTGGCCCACCTTCAGGAGCGTTCCGGTCGGAACTGCGCCGCCACGAAGTCTGACACCCTTCAATACCCGCCTGGGCCACTCTCGATTGCGATTTTTTTCGAGTCATTGCGATGGATGCCCTTGGCGATCTTTGCGATGCAGCTCTGCGATGGTGCAGTGCATCCAGCATCCAGTCCTCGGAATTCCTTGCCGCCCCAGCGACTTGAAACCTAGTGGAACCGCCCTGCGTAGAAGCTCTTGCGGGGCTCTGCGCCCGTCGATGGAGGATTGATGAGCAAGAAGATCTGGTTGGGCCTCGCGGTCGTGATTGTGGCGGCGGTGGCGTTCAGCCTCATCGCCTTACCCAAGGGCGCCGAGTGGACCACCACCTCGCCGGAGGCGCGTGCCGAGTTCGCCGCCGCGGTGGATGCTCAGATGAAGCTCTACCACAGTGACGTGCAGGCGCATCTCGAAAGGGCTCTCGAGCTCGATCCCGACTTCGTCATGGCCAAGCTCTACCTCGCCGACAAGGTCAGAATGGATGACGAGAGTCGAGCCACCGGCCTTTGGAACGATGTGATTTCGGCCGATCAATCAAAACTATCCGAACGTGAGCGGGTCTACATCAATCGGGCCCGTGCCATGCAAGAGCAGCGGTATTCAGATGCGGACGAGATGCTCGACGCCTACCTCGCCGATCACCCCAAAGATCCTCTTCTCCTCCATCAAAAGGCGCTCGCTCTGTGGATGACCGGCGAGTTCGATAAGGCGGAGAAGTTGAACCGCCGACTCATCGAGATCGCGCCGAACTGGGTCATCGCCTACAACCAGCTGGGCTACATCGCCATGTCGCAGGGTCGATTTGTCGAGGCCGAGGAATACTTCACCAGCTATCGGTTTGTCGCGCCGGACCAGGCGAATCCGCACGATTCGCTGGCCGAGCTCTACATCATGATCGGCCGGTACGACGAGGCCGAGATATCGCTTTATCAGTCCATCGGAATCAAGCCGGACTTTTGGGCCGCCTACGATCATCTCGCGATGACGGAGATGATGATGAAAGACTTCGCCGGTGCAAGGGACGCACTGGTCATGGCCGAGGAGGCGGGCGAAGTCCCCGAATACTGGGAAATCGGTATCGGGTGCATCACTCGCATCGCTGAGCTCGCCTACAACGAGCAGTATCGTGAGGTCCTGGCGGTACAAGAAGAGAATCCCGAGTGTTTCAAGGGTCACTCCCGGGGCCACGGGAGCGTCACGGTTCACCGCGCCGCCAGCCTCCTGGGCGAGTGGGAGATCGCCGATTCCATCGAGGAAGGGTACGCCACGGCGATCGAAGAGATGGAGAATGACGGGGCCGAAAGGGAAATGTCCAACGTGGTCGGAGCCCTCGCCCACCTCCAGGGTGTTCGCCTCGCCGTTCAAGGCGATCTCGAAGGCGCCATCGAACGGTTCAAGGTCGCCGACCAAAATATGACCTATATCCAGGCCGCCAACGGTCTTTTCAAGCTCTCCAACCGCCTGTTCCTTGTGGAGGCGCTCTTTGCATCCGGGATGGACGGCAAGGCCCACAAGGTGCTCTCGAAGGTCCGGTCGGTCAACCCGAGGATGGTCGAGGATTTCGAGGAGCACGGACTCAAGGTGCTCGGGTTGGAGCGGGAGTAAGGAACGAATGATGAATTAGGAATGATGAATTAGGAATTGCATCGCACCGGATCCACTCTCATCGCAGAATAGCGAGTGCGATGTCATTCATAATTCCTAACTCATAATTCATCATTCCTCCCGCCCTTCGCTTAACGCTCTGTTTCGCCATTCCCCATCAAATGACGCTCGAAGAAGTCGGCGATTGCACCGAATACCTGCAGATGCGAGCCCGGGGCGTCGATGCCGTGCGCCAGGTTGGGCAAGAGCATGAGCTCGAACCGGACTCCTTCGCGCCACGCGCGGTCGGCGAACTGGAGCGTGTGCTGGACGTGGACGTTGTCGTCCCCCGTCCCGTGGATCACCAAGAGCGGATCCTCGAGATCGCCGACGGCATCGAGGACCGAGCCTGCGGCGTAGCCCGCCGGGTTGGCTTGGGGTGTGCTCATGTAGCGCTCGGTGTAGATGGAGTCGTAGAGTCGCCAGTCGATCACCGGCGCCACCGCCGCTCCGGCGGCGAAGGTGCCGGGGCTGTGGGTCAGGGCGTAGGCCGTCATGTAACCGCCGTAGGACCAGCCCCAGATACCGATCCTCTCGGGATCCGCCCAGAGTTGGCTTTTGATCCACCTCACACCGGCGAGTTGATCGGGGAGCTGTTTCGATCCCAGGGCGAGATCCGTCGCGCCTTCGAATTCACGACCGCGCGCCGCCGAACCGCGATTGTCGAGGGCGAAGACGACGAACCCGCGACCGGTGAGAGTGTGGTTGAACAGACCGCTCGTTCGCGGCCAGGCGTCGACGACGACCTGAGCGTTGGGGCCTCCGTAGGTGTAGATCACCACGGGATACCGCTTTGACTCGTCGAAGTCCTGGGGCAGCAGCAGCATCGCATTGAGGATGATGCCGTCGTCCGCCTCGACATCGACGAATCGGTAGTCCGCGTATTTGATCCTCGGGATAGGGTGCTCTACGGGGATCTCCGAACCCTTCGCTCCTGAGTGGTCCATCACCCACCGGCGGGGTGGGGCGCCCAGGGTTGATGTGGTGACCAGAAGAGAACCGGAAGCCGCCAGCTCGGCTGAGTGTGTCCCCGTCCCGGGGGTGAGACTCATCGTGTCGCCGTTTGAAAGATCGACTCTGAACAGACGGCGTTCCATGGGATTCGGCCGAGCCGTCTGATACCAGGCGAACCGATCACCGGCGTCGACTCCGATCATCTTGGTGACGTCCCATGGTCCGGGGCTCAGATCGACGAGTTCACCACCCGCCCGTACGTGCCACAGGTGGGTGTTGCCTTCCCGTCGGCTGAGCCAGAGAAACGAACCGTCATCGAAGAAATGGAGATCGTCCACGGCCCCGATCCAGTAGACATCGGACTCTTTGATGAGGACTCTTCGGCCATTGGTTTTCAGATTGACGCGCACGAGTTTCAGATGCTCTTGAGCCCGGTCGAGCTCTTGGTACCAGAGGTCTCCATCCGGGGTGAATCCGAAGCGTGGAATGTATGGAAGTGGATCACCGAAGGCGATTTCGTTCACGCCGGTGGGGGCTGAGGATTCGCCGAAATGCGTCACGTGCAGCGATGGTCGTGGGGACGGGTCGCCGGGTACCGGATAGCGCTGCTCGGTCACTTGTGAGTGGGTCTCCATGAGGTCGATCAGATGGAAAACAGGGATCGATCCGTCATCGAGCCGCAACCAGACGATGGCCGAGCTGTCGTGGGCCCACTCGAATGCGCGGCCGTCGCGACCGGCGAGTTCTTCCTCATAGACCCAGTCGAAGACCCCGTTGAAGACGGATTCGGAACCATCCTGACTCAGTCGAGTCTCCTTCTTCAGCCCGATATCGTAGACCCAGAGATCGTTGCCGCGGACCCACGCGATGCGCCGGCCGTCGGGTGAGAACCGGGGGTGGATTTCGACACCCTCACCCACCTCCAGCACCTTCAGTGTCCCCGACTCGAGATCGAAGAGGTTGGGGCTCTCGCCATCGCTGATGAGAACCGCGTTGCCATCCGGTCGCCAGACCGGATCCTCGAGGAGGGGAGACTCACCGGGCCGGTCACCCGACAATGCGATGAGACGGCGGTCGTCAATCAGCGTCCGGCGATCCCCGCTTGACGGATCGAACTCCATCAATCGTGAGTTCAATGGATCTGACCGGTCGACCCAGACCACCGTGTCATGTCCGGGACGCCACTCGACGCGTGGTGTGTAGAGATGGATCTCGGCCGATTCGCTGAAGGCGATCTCGAGATCGGACGGCGCGGGGTCACCAGCGGGCTCATCAGCGGTCGTGATGGTCGAGGGAAGGCAGATGAGGGGCAGGAGAAGGAGAAAGCGGGCGGGGCCGGGCATGGGCACCTCCTGGTTTTTCAGGGGTCAATCTCGAAGGACGCGGATGACCTCGGCCAGCTCCGATGTCAACCGGTGATCTCCCAGCCGCCGACGAACGGCGTCGAGAACGCTCGAAAAGTACCAGAGTTGCTTTTCCTTGGGGGCGTTGAATCGGCCCCAGACCAGCTGAGGGTCGGAAGCCTCGCTGAGATCGAAATCGAGTGACAGCAGATTGTGCAACACATCGGCGCCCTTGATGAGGACCGCGTCCCGGGGCATGGTTTCGATCTCGGCGATCTGTTCCTGTTTGCGCAGTTCCCAGGTTTCGCCCCGACCCCGGTCGGGTCGTTTGTCCTCGGTCACGGCCAGCACCAAGTCGAGCACCTCGTCATTGGTGATCTCGCGAATCCGCTCCAGCCCGTCGGGATCGGGGACGTCTTCAAGGTAGTCGTGAAGCGCCGCGGCGGCGAGCACCTCGTCCGACGCGCAGTAGCGGGCCAGAATGGTCATGGTCCCCATGAGGTGGGTGATATAGGGGATGTGGTCCTCGGGAAGAGGAACGCCCGGAGACGAAGATGCATCGGCGGGACGATCGCGCTTGCGGAACTGGTGGTAGTGGCCCTGTGCGGCAAGGCGAACCGCAGCCTCGATCATGGGCGGGTACAGCGGCGGTCGGTGGGAATCGATGGAGTTTTTACTCAATACCAGTCCTTGGGGCCATTGTAACCCGCAGTTCTCGCCAAAAGGGGTAGACTTGTCAGTAGGAGGTACGGATGCGACGCATTTCCCTGCTCATGGTTCTCACTTTGTTGATGGTTTCCTCGGCGAATGCCCAGTTCGTGGCGCCGGGTGCATCGATACCGGTGGCCGCCAATCTACCCGGGCTCAACGCCACCGACTGGCGAACCGATGTCAGCGTGGTCAACCTCGGCGCGACCGAGACCTCCGTTAGAATCCTGTTCCTGCCTGAGATCAAAAACGGTGTGCCGGTCTTTGAGCCGGAGATCACCGATCCCTACATCATCGCCGCCGGCGCTCAGACAACCATACGCAACATAGTCGAGACGGTCTTCGGGTACTCCAACACCAAGGGTGCACTGTCGATCTTCTCCGATGATTTCGCCCCCCTTGCCGTGAGCGCGCGGATCTACACCCTCGGCGATGACGGCGGGAGCTTCGGCCAGAATGTCGAAGGACTGCTGGTGGCCAATGACGCGTGGACACCGGGCATCACCCACGACGATTTCTACCGGAGCAACATCGGTATCTATCTCCCGTTTGACCCGTCGCCGGGCCACCCGGTCCGTTTCACGATCACGGTCTTCGACAAGGATGGCGACGAGGTTGGGGGCGGGGAGATTGTCTTCAAGGACGCCGGAATGCAGCAGTACAATCTCTCGTCCTTCGGGGTGGAGATGCTGCTCGACGGCTATGTCGAGTTCGACTGCCTCGATCCGACGGCCACCTTCTACGCCTACGCCTCCCGGGTCGACCAGGTCTCGGGTGATGCGGTCTTTCGACAGGCGCGGGGCCGTGAGAGCGATCTTCCTTAGGAGCGTGTAGTGAATAGAATTGGCGGCGCCTTTCGGGCGTCGTTTGGCCCGATTTTCGGCGTATTCTTGGCCCATACCACCTGTATGAACCTGCGAATCCGACGAAAATCGACTTCAAACGACCCTCCGAAATCCATCCACCATCTATCCACTACACGCTCCTAGGCCGATCTCACCCGTTTTCTGCTGCTGCCTGCGACCTTAAAGAAAGCCGTGTTCGCGCATCCACTCGTCGTTGTAGACGGTGCTGAGGTAGCGGAAGCCCGAGTCCGGAAAGACGGTGACGATGCGCGCGGGTGCTTTGACCCGGCCGGCGAGTTCGCGGACCCCCCAAAGCGCGGCGCCGCTCGAGCCGCCGGCAAAGATCCCTTCGGTTCGAGCGAGATCGCGGGTGGCGTGGAAAGCGTCGGCGTCATTGATGCGGATCATGTCGTCGATGAGGTCGAAGTCGGGGCAGGAGATGAGCTCCTCGTCACCGAGGCCCTCGATGAGGTAGCGGTCGGGTTCGACCAGTGTGCCGTGGTGGAAATGATCGTAAAAGACCGATCCATTCGGGTCGATGGCGACGACCTTGATGGACGGGTCACGCTCCTTGAGGAAACGGGCAATGCCGCAGATCGTTCCGCCGGTGCCGATCCCGGCGACGACGTAGTCGATTTTCCGGGCCATCTGACGCCAGATCTCCGGACCCGTGGAGAGATAGTGTGCTTCTGAGTTCTCGCGATTGTTGTGCTGGTCCGGGAAATACGCCGCCGGGTTCTCCGCGGCCAATCGTCGAGCGGTCCGATTGTAGCTTTCGGGGTGTTCCGGCGGGAGATCGCCATCGACCAGCACCAGCTTGACCCCCATGGCGGTGAGGCTGTCGAGCTTCTCCTTCGAGGTCTGACGGCGGACGACCATGGTGCACTCGAGACCCTCCATGACCGCCATCAGGGCAAGCCCCATGGCGGTGTTTCCGGAGGAATTCTCGATGATCTCATCACCGATGGCGAGACGGCCGTCAGCCAGGGCCTTCTCGACCATGTAACGCGCGATACGATCCTTGACGCTGCCCATGGGGTTCATGAACTCGATCTTGGCGAAGACCTCGCAGTCGAGGTCCTCGACGGAACGTTGAAGGCGGACCAGGGGTGTCCAACCGATGGCGTCGGAAATGCGTTCGAAGACCCGGAGTTCGTTCATGTGCGGAAGTATAGTCGGCGATCTCGTGTCCGGGTATGACAATCGTGAGGCAAAACCGAGGCGCGGAATCTCACCCGAGTGAATTCGTCGCGCTCGTGAGCATCAGCTCGTGACCCTGGCCAGGTGCGCCTCAACAGCCGAAGCCGAGTCCTCGGGAACCCACAGGATCACGTGGTAGATAGTCGAAGGGCCGATTCGGGCCCATTCGGTGGCCATGGCCCACCTGGCGTTTGTCTGTTCCACCAGACCTTCTGGCTCGCCCGAGGCGTCGGGATCATAGGCCGCGGGATCCACCAACTCGGCGATGGCCGGCCGGGGGGGGAGAGTGAGCCAGACGGCGGTCCGGTCTGCAAGTTCGTGTTGTCGCAGAGCGAGGATCAGCCGCTCGCCGAGTTCCTGGAGCATCGGTCCGACGGGGAGCAGGATGGCGTCGGGTTCGGCTAGGTCTCGGTAGATGAGGTGATAGTGGTCGTCTGATTGCCGAAGGTGTTCGGCGATGCGAATCACGGTTTCGGTCAGCCGCCTCGGGAAATCCCTGGTGGTCTGATGGGGGATATCGGCTTCGAGATCGATCCGCAACCGGCCGGAGGTCGCATCCGCGGGCCGAATCGTCCAACCGAGTTGCCATTCGGCGCCGCGTCGCCAACTCTGCCAACTCCGAACCAGGCCCACCGGGACGGCCAGGACCACCAGCGAGAGGATGCCGAAGACGGATGAGAGACATCCGTGCCGGGTCTTCAGACTCCGCTTCACCGCGCGTGGCAGGTTCTCCGGTTGGGTCACTCGTCGGTCTTACCATGGCCGAGGGGAGGATCAAAGAGTGGTTTCACGACAACAAGGTACGCGATGAGCGATCCCCAGATCACAGCCTGGGCGGCGACGTGGATCCAGGGCGATGTCGGCCATATCCCTTCGATGAGCGCGCGCTGTTCGGCCAACAGACCCTCGATCTGGAAGAGATCGCTCGGATCGATGACGGCAAAGGTGACGGCCGAGGAGACCCCGCCGATGCCTGCGGCTACCATGGCCGTCCACCATGCCCAGGGCTCGCGCCGGGAGGTGCCCCACGCGAGGGCGGCGCTGAGAACGAAGACGATCACCCAGCACACCGCGCCTGCAGCTCCCGACAGCACCCGGCCGAAGAACGGGAAGACATAGCCGTACGCGGGTACCGCGACGATGCTGAGGCCGCCCAGGGCGTAGGCCACCGTCAATGTGAGCAGGCGTTGAGGGCAGCTATCGGTCCAGTCGGGTTTCGGGTCGCGCGAACGGCAGGTGGCGATGACGTTCGGTGAGCGGTAGAAGAGGATGAACGCGCTCGGCAGCACAACATAGATCACGCCCAGGAAGAGTGTGATAGCGATGGCGACCGCCTGTGCGGTCCCGGCGTCGAGACCTGACGCGGCGCCGAGCGAGGACCAGAATCCGGGCAGCAGCCACCATAAGAGAACCATGGTGCCGACGCCGGTAATCAACCACACCCAGGAAAGCGACAGCGTCAGGGCGACCGCCCACGGGCGAGCGTGGATCGATCCCACCCCGAGGGTGACGAATGCCGCCGCGATCAAACCGTAGAGCGCAAGCGTCGGGAGCACGACCCGCAGGTCGATGACCGGTGACAACGTGGCTGCGGCCATCGTCAGCGGGATGAGCGAGGCGCAGGCAAGACCGATGAGGATCTCGGCCGTGCCGAAGATGACCAGACCGGTGCTGCGATCTCTGCAGTCCTCGATTCGGTGGTTGGATGGGATGTTCCTCATGGTTGTCGACCCGTATTATCCCCCAGAAACCGGTGGTGGTCATTGCGGGCGGGACGAGGCCGTTGTGCTACCGTGTGGCACCGATCGGCGGAGACATGAAGCTCGTCATTCAGATCCCAGCTTGGAACGAGGAAGAACACCTGGCCGAGGCCATTGCGGCCCTCCCCCGGGAGGTTGCGGGCTTTGACGAGATCGAGATCCTCGTCATCGACGACGGCTCCGAGGATCGCACCGTCGATGTCGCCGGTGAAGCGGGAGCGCGGGTGGTTCGGTTGCCGGTCCACCGCGGGCTCGCTGTGGCCTTTGCCTCGGGCATCGATGCAGCTCTCGAGCGAGGCGCCGATGTCATCGTCAACACCGATGCCGACGGTCAGTACGATGCGCGGGACATCCCCGTTCTCGTGGCACCGATCCTCGCCGGGGATGCCCAGATGGTGATCGGTGACCGGCAGGTCCACACCATTCGCCATTTTTCGGCGACCAAGAAGATCCTCCAGAAGCTCGGCTCGTGGGTCGTCCGCAGGCTCTCTCGCACCGAGGTCACGGACGCGACTTCGGGTTTCCGGGCGATTTCGAGAGAGGCTGCGCTCAAACTCCACGTGTTCACCCGTTTTACCTACACCTTGGAGACCATCCTCCAGGCCGGTGAGGCCGGTCTCAGGGTGGTGTCGGTTCCGGTCCGCACCAGGGCCGAAGAGACTCGTCCGTCGAGGCTCTTCCGCAGCAACACCGGGTATGTGCTGCGCTCGCTGGAGAGCATCGCCCGCATCGTTATCCTCTACAATCCGCTGCGGATTTTTCTCCGCCTCGGTGCGTTGCCGGTCGTCGCCGGTCTCGCCCTCCTCGCCCGCTTTCTCTTCTTCTACCTCACCGGCGAATCGCCCGCCGGGCACCTCCAGTCGCTCATTCTCGCGGTCATCCTGATCACGGTGGGTGTCCAGGTGTGGGTGGTTGGGGTGGTGGCCGATCTTATCGCCGTCAATCGGCGGCTCCTCGAAGAAGCGGTGGAGCGGCAGCGGGAAGGCCTCGGCCGTGGCCGCTGACGGATCGGTCGGAATCTGAAGTGAACCGAACAGCCGACCCTGGTGGATCCCGGTCGGCGCAGCGCGCCGTCGGGGTGGTTGTCGCCCTCGCGCTGGTGGCCGCGGTCCTCTACCTGGCTCGACCGGCGATGGTCTGGGAGCTCATCGCGACCGGCGATCCCGTGCTGCTGGCCCTGGCTGCGGTCTCGGCCGGTGCGGCATTGGTCATGCGGGGCGCACGGTTGGTGGCGCTTCTTCCGCCGGGCGAGCTCCGCATTCAGGAGGGCGCCATCGTGGCTGCTGCGGCGCAGGCGGCGGCGCTCTTCGCTCCGGCGAGGACCGGCGAGTTTGCATTGCCGTGGCTGCTCCGCCGCGTGACCGGGCGTGATCTCGCGGCCGGCATCGGGACCCTGTTGGCGGCTCGGGCCCTCGATATAGCGGGACTCGGCCTGTGGGCGGGCTGGGCGATCCTCGCGATCTGGGGCTGGAGCGAACCTCTTGCCCTGATGGCCGCCGCCGCCCTCGTGGCGCCGCCGTTGATGCTCCCGATGACCTTGAGAGTGTTTCATCAACTCGCCCTGCGGTGTCTCGCTCCCCGCGGCCGCCGCGGCCGGCGATGGGCCCGGCGAAGTCGCCGGCTCTCCGATGGGGTGACCGAGTTGCAGCAACGCCCGCTGCGGCTGGCGGCTGCGGTGGCCGCGTCGCTCGCCATGTGGGCGTTCCTGTGGACCCTCGCCTGGTTTCTCCTCGCGGCCATGGGTCATCGCTGGCCCGCCGCCGAGGTGGTGGCGGGTTCGGCCGCCGCCTCGCTGAGCAATCTGCTGCCGGTCAACGTCATCGGCAATCTCGGCACCCTCGAGGCAGGCTGGACGGCGGCGTTCACCGCTCTGGGAGTGCCCGTGTCCGTGGCCGCCGCCACCGGGTTGGCCAGCCATTTGTGGGCGCTCCTCTTCGCCGCAGTCTACGGCGCCGCGGCGTGGCTCGTGATCACGAGAGGAAACCCCCGCGAGTCGGTTTGAACTGCCGAGAACCATCGCAGTTTCACCGCAAAGACCGCCAAGAACGCCAAGTGTCTTCGAGCCTTCGTGGTTGCGCCGGTGCGATGGATCGCCGCGCCTCAATGGTGAACTCGCGTTACCGTGATCGCGGCCCGTTCGATGGGTTTCCCTCGAGTCGCTTGGCATCTTCCCAGAGTGCGTCCTGTTGTTCGAGGCTGAGCTCCCTCAGGTCTTCTCCCCGGGCCCGAGCCAGGGACTCCATGCTCTCGAACCGGCGTTTGAAGGTCGTGTTGGTCCGCTGCAGGGCGGTCTCGGGCTCGACGCCGAGATGTCGAGCCAGGTTGGCCATGACAAAGAGGACATCACCCATCTCGTGGCGCGCCCGTTCGGATGGTGAATCGCCGTCGCCATCGAGCTCAATTTCGAGTTCGTCCATCTCCTCACGCATCTTGACCATGACATCGCCGGGTTTGCGCCAGTCGAAGCCGACCGCCGCCGCCTTTTCGGTCATCCGGAAGGCCTTGAGCAGACCCGGCAACGCCGCGGGCACACCGTCGAGGACCGAACTCGATTCCTCGTGTTCCCGCTCCTCGCGTTTGATCTCTTCCCAGTTTCGGATGACCTCATCGGCGTCCTCGACCTTGCGATCGCCAAAAACGTGGGGGTGGCGGCGGACCATTTTCTCGCTGATGCCGTCGCAGACATCATCGAGATCGAACCAGCCGTTCTCGCGTCCGACTCGGGCCATGAAGACGATCTGAAGGAGGAGATCGCCGAGCTCCTCGCGGAGCTTGGCCGGTTCTTCGGAGGCCGCGGCCTCGGCCACCTCGTGGGCTTCCTCGAGGAGGTAGGGCGCGAGAGTTGAAAGAGTCTGCTTGCGGTCCCAGGGGCATCCCCCGGGATCGCGCAGCCGATCCATGATTTGGCAGAGGCGGTCGAGTGAGTCAGACATCAGGCGCGTATTCTACCCCCTTTCCTCGAGTCGCCTCCGTACCCCGGGGCCGAGGGAGCCACCCGGGAAAAGGAAAGGTGCAGTTCGCGGAATACCGCCGGTTCGGGTGCGATCGGTCGAGGTTCGGTTGACCCGGGAGCGAGACCGGTCTAGCTTCGGTCGATGACTCAGAAAGATGCGCCGCAGCAACCGACCATCGTCGTCGCCGCCGTGATCCGTGACGGCGCCGGGAAGATTCTGCTCACCCGGCGACCGGAGGGATCGCATATGGGCGGGCTCTGGGAGTTCCCCGGCGGCAAGGTCGAAGCGGGCGAGGCCCCCATCGCCGCCCTCGAACGGGAGCTCGAAGAGGAACTCGCGGTTTCGGCGAAGATCGGCTCGCCATTGACCTTCTCGGTTCACGAGGAACCGGGGATGAGGATTGTCCTGCTGTTTTTCGCCGCCACCCTCGGTGACGCCCGGCCGACGGCGCTCGAAGATCAGCAGATCGCCTGGGTGTCGCCCGGGGATCTGCCCTCCTACCCGACTCCTCCGGCCGATGCCGAACTCGTCAGGATCCTGTCCCGCCACGCCACCTCATGACCGATGACGGGTTCGATTCCTGCGCCTGCCTGCCTTCCCTCAGGGGTCGACCACCTCGACCGGCGATACGTAGGTCGGATCGTTGGTTCGGTCGTCAACCACCGAGGCGTAGCAGGTCCAGTAGCCCGCGCCGGCGGTGCGGGTGATTCTGAGCCAACCGCCGTACATGACCTGGTTGCCCAACCCCATGTCGTCGAAGAGATCATTGACCTGCCGCCAGGCTGCGGCGTGGTTGTA
>RCNF010000467.1_pt1 | contig 26376 bp, 20 predicted proteins | sample 2041311 | NCBI WGS metagenome assembly RCNF01 (sample SAMN09708228, study PRJNA481090) | Marine sediment metagenome, whole genome shotgun sequencing project. | biome: marine sediment; feature: ocean; material: sediment; isolation source: Sewage treatment plant 2 marine sediment (STP2) ... | reverse complement strand
CGTCCTGTGCTTCGAGGATTGCTGCGGCCCAGGTCGCAAGGCCGATCGGAATATCCAGGAAACCGGTAATCAACACGAATTTTCTAAGCACTTTGCACTCGCTTTCGCGCCCCGAACCGGGCGGCGGACCGACTTTAGGCCAGCTGCTTGCGGCTGTCACTGGGTTCCTGGAAGAAGCGGCGAGCTGACCGTTGCGCGGTTTGCTGCCAGAGCGTACCGTCTGCGGCTGTCGGGCAACGATTTCGAGGACCCCCGTGCGCACGATCCACTTCACTCTCGCTCGACTGACCGCGGCTGCCGGATTGCTGCTGCTCGCCGCTGCGGGGTGCAGCAGCTCCTCGCCGGCGGTTCCCGTAGACGCGGGGCCGGTGGCGCTTCGGCGCCTCACGGCTGAGCAATTCACACGCAGCGTCCACGACGTGCTCGGCGAGCACGTGACGGTGCCAAGCCGCATCGACCCCGACGATCGACGCTCGGGGCTTCTTGCGGTCGGAGCTTCTTTTGCGAGCGTGACGCCGTCGGGCTTCGAGAAGTACGAAGCCGCTGCCGCTGCCGTGGCAGAGCAAGCGCTCGACGCGTCGCATCGCGATGACCTGGTCCAGTGCCAGCCTGCCGATGTCACCAGCAGCGACGCGGCTTGTGCCAGAACGTTCATCGAGGGCATTGGACGTCGGCTGTTTCGCCGTTCCCTGACCCAAAACGAGGCGGACGCGCGAGTCGAGATCGCCAATCATGCCGCGGACACGCTCCGGGACTTCTACGCGGGCCTCGAGCTAGGGCTCATGAGCCTCCTCGTCTCGCCTGAGTTCCTCTTTCGCGTCGAGCTGGCAGAAGCAGACCCTGCCCGTCCGTCGACCCTGCGCCTCAGCAGCATCTCGATGGCTTCGCGTCTCAGCTACCTCTTGTGGGACAGCACCCCAGACGACGAGCTCTTGTCGGCAGGAGAAGACGGCGAGCTGGCGACCGAAAGCGGTTTGGCAGCGCAGGTCGAGCGAATGCTGGTCTCTCCAAAATTCGAAACCGGCATTCGAGCCATCTTCTCAGACCTCTACGATTTCAAGCAGTTTGACGAAGGCCTCGTTCGCAAAGACAACGCGCTGTTTCCCGTTTACACGCAAACGATGGTCGTGGAGGCCAAGGAACAAACCCTGCTTACAATCGTTGCGCACCTGACTGCAGACGAGGACTACCGGGACCTCTTCACGACGCGCGAGACGTTCTTGACCCGAGGGCTCGGCGTAGCGTATCGCCTGCCTGTCGCAACGGCGAACGGGTGGGAGCCGTACACCTTTCCCGAGGAGTCTCAGAGAGCTGGGCTTCTTTCGCACATCAGCTTCAACGCGCTCCACTCCCATCCTGGAAGAAGCTCGGCCACGCTTCGCGGCAAGTTCGTCCGCGAGGTGCTGCTCTGTCAGGACATCCCAACCCCGCCAGCCAACATCGACTTCTCGATCGTCGAAAACACCCAGGGCGAGCTGCGAACCGCGCGGGAGCGTTTGGAGAAGCACGTCGCAAGCCCCGCCTGTTCAGGATGCCACACGCTGACCGATCCGATCGGCCTCGCGCTCGAGAGCTTCGATGCGATCGGCGTGTTTCGCGAGGAGGAAAACGGCGCTCCGATCGACACATCCGGCGAGCTGGACGGAATCTCATACGAGGACGCTATCGGCATGGGCGAGGCGCTCCGAGACAATCCAGCGCTCGGGCCCTGCCTGGTACGGACCCTGTTCCGCTACGCCGTCGGCCGGAGCGCCGAACCGGGTGAAGAAGCGCTCCTCGAATCGCTGGCCGAACGCTTTACCAATTCGGGCTACCGTGTGACCGAGCTCCTGCGAGAAATCGTGCTGAGCGATGGGTTCCGCACGACCTCCGGTCCCCGCGACGCCGAACCGAGCGGAGACGAGCCATGAAGCGGTTTGATCGGAGAGCGCTTCTTCGGGGAGCCCTCGCAGGCGGCGCGGTCTCGATGGGGCTTCCCCTGCTCGACTGTTTCCTGAACGCGAACGGGACCGCGCTCGCCCAGGGCGCGCCCTTGCCGCTCCGGTTCGGCGCTTGGATGTGGGGCTGCGGCGTGAACCCTTCCCGCTGGACTCCAAGCAGCGAGGGCATCGGCTTCGAACTGCCGATCGAGCTGCAAGCCCTCGACCGTGAGCTCGCAACGGGCGGCAAGCTTCGCGACCAGGTCAGCATCCTGAGCGGCTTCGACGTTCGTCTCGACGGACGTCCGAACTTTCCTCATACGGCCGGCTTGATGGGAACCCTGACCGGCAGCCTGCCGCTACAGGACTACACGGTGCCCGCGCCGACGCTCGATACGATCATCGCAGGCGAAATCGGCGGCTCGACGCGATTTCGCTCGCTCGAGATGTCGTGCACCGGCAATCCCAATCAGAGCTACAGCTACGAGAGTCAAAGCGTGTTCAACGCACCCGAAATTTCGCCGATGGCCTTGTACACTCGCGTATTTGGGCCGGAGTTCGCCGACCCGAACGCCGGTCCCTTCACACCGGACCCACGCGTCATGCTGCGGCAAAGCGTGCTTTCTGCGGTCAAGGACGATCGCGAACGACTGCTTCAGCGGGTTGGCGCACACGACAAGCAGCGGCTCGACCAGTACTTCACCTCGGTCCGACAGCTCGAGCAGCAGCTCGACATCTTGCTTGCAGGGCCGGCGGACCTCGAGAGTTGCGCCCGCGCGCCCGCACCGGGGCCGGAGAGCCCAGGAACCGAAGTCGGCCAGTCGATGGCGACCAACCAGCTAATGGCCAGCCTTCTCTCCTTCGCGCTCGCCTGTGACCAGACCCGCGTCTTCAGCATGATGTTCTCGGATCGCATTTCGGGCCTCCGCCAACCGGGGTCGAGCGCACAGCACCATCAGCTCACCCACGATGAAGCGCTGGACCCGGCGATCGGCTACCAACCCGAAGCAACCGAGTTCGTCTACATTTCCATGCAAGCTTGGGCCGACTTCGTGGAACGCCTCGCTGCGATTCCGGAAGGCGATGGGACGCTGCTCGACAGTTGCCTCGTCTTTGGCCACTCGGACGTTTCGCTGGCGAAGGCCCACGGCATCACCGGAATCCCCATGATGATCGCGGGGACAGCACGAGGCGCGTTGAAGCCAGGCGTACACGTGGGTGGCGCGACTTCGCCGACCACGCGCGTCGGGTTGACGATTCAGCAGGTCATGGGTTTGAACACCGAGAGCTGGGGCAGCCGATCGATGGAAGCCACGCAGCCGGTCAGCGAAATCCTGGCGTGAGCACCGGCAGGTGGTCGACAATCTGTGATCCAAGACACAGTGCCGTGCCCTTCTCATTGACGCTGTAAAAATACACCTCGACACTGTGTAGAGGCGAGGTGGACTCGAGGGAGCGCCGCCCGCCGCAGTTTGGGGGGATTCGATGACGCGCTTCGCTTTTGTTTTTGGGGCATTTTGGATGACGTCACTCGGCGCGAGCGCGCAGGAACTGCCGGGGACGTTCTCAGTGGAGCAGAACGGCGTGTCGCTCACCGGAGAGGATGCGGAAGTCGTCGAAGACAGCCCGCAGACCAGAAAGGCTTACGAGAAGAAGGTTGGCGGCATCGTCTGGCTGGAGGCCACGGCAGGCCCGTCCCGCTTCAACGCCACGCAGTTTCGATCGCTCCAAATCGTTCCGGCAGAGGTGCAGTCGCTCATCCCGCGCGTCGTCGTGAAGGGCCCGGAGTTTGGGGCTGCGCTTCGCTTTCGCGCAGGCTCGACGACGATTGGCGCCCGGTTCAAGCGCGCGGACTACGAGCCCTTTGATCTCACCTCGATCGGCCTGGACCTAGGATTTCTGATTCGTGCGGTACCGTACGTGCACCCGTCGATTCGGCTCGGCTTCAACTACTACACGACGACAGGTGGCTTGGTGATTCCCGGCTACGACGGTCTCGTGAGCAACGTACGGAGCCAGGGCGGAGGTGCATCCATTGGCGCCGGCCTTCGAATCCCGATTGTGAGATGGTTGTCGATCGCCGCTGATTTCGATTACTCGATCATCGGCCTGATTTTTCGCGGCAACTACAACGTGCCCGGAGGCTCGGCCGGGGGCAACTTCACCGCAGGAACCGCCGGCACTGCGATCGCAGGGACGTTTGCCCTGACCGTGCACCTGGGCGGCTAGGCCCCGACGTCTTCAACCCGCGTGGCGCCTGCCAAACGTTCCGGTTATGCTGATTCTCGAGGCGGAAAGCAGTCGATGAAGATCATGGTCACCGGTGGCGCCGGCTTCATTGGTGCCAACTTTTTGAACGGCTTGGTACCCGAGCTCCAAGACCACCAATTCATCAACGTCGACAAGCTCACCTACGCTGCCAATCTCGGCAGTTTGAAGGCGATCGACGCGTTGCCGAACTACGCGCTTCGCAGGGTGGACATCACCGACATGGACGGCGTCGATGCCGTGTTCGACGAATTTGACCCGGACCTCGTCGTGCACTTCGCCGCCGAAAGCCACGTGGACCGAAGCATTCTGGGCCCCCGCGAATTCGTCCGCACCAACATCGAAGGCACGTTCAACCTTCTCGAGGCTTGCCGGAAGCGCTGGTCGGGCGATGACAACCGGCTTTTTCATCACGTGAGCACGGACGAGGTTTACGGCTCGCTCGGCGACACCGGGCTCTTCGAGGAAACCACGGCGTACGACCCGTCGAGCCCCTACTCCGCGTCGAAGGCCGCAAGCGACCACATCGTTCGGGCCTACCACCGCACCTTCGGGCTGCCGATCAAGATCACGAACTGCTCGAACAATTACGGACCGATGCAGTTTCCGGAGAAGCTGATCCCTCTGATTATTTTGAACGCGGTCTCGCGAAAGCCTCTGCCGATTTACGGCAAGGGGCTCAACGTGCGCGACTGGCTCTATGTCACCGACCACTGCGATGCGATTTGGTCGGTGATCCAGAAGGGTCGCGTCGGTCGCACCTACAACATCGGCGGAAACAACGAAATGCAGAACATCGAGGTGGTCGACACCCTTTGTCAGATCGTAGCCGAAGAAACCGACACAAACGTCACCGAAATTTTCGCGCTGAAAGAGTTCGTCACCGATCGCCCCGGGCACGACCTGCGCTACGCCATCGATGCCTCGCGAATCCGCGAAGAGTGCGGCTGGGAACCGAAGGAAACCTTTGACACCGGCATTCGCAAGACCGTCCAATGGTACCTGTCGAACGAGGACTGGGTGCGGGACGTGCTGTCGGGCGAGTACCGTAAGTGGATGGACCTGAACTACGGCGACCGGGCGGGATAGAGGGTAAGCATGATCAGCAAGGGCATCATCTTGGCGGGAGGAACCGGCACCAGGCTGCATCCGCTCACCAAAGGCTTGAGCAAGCAACTCATGCCGATCTACGACAAGCCCATGATCTACTACCCCCTGTCGACGCTGATGCTCGCTGGGATTCGCGAGGTGCTGATCATCACGACGCCGCATGAGCGGACGCTGTTTCAGGGTCTCCTCGGCGATGGTCAAAGCTGGGGCATGCGCATCGAGTACGCGGTGCAGCCGAGCCCCGATGGCCTGGCGCAAGCCTTCTTGATCGGCGAGGACTTCATCGATGGCGACGCCTGCGCGCTCGTGCTCGGCGACAACATTTTCTACGGACATGGGCTTCAAGGGCTGCTGGAGGAAAGCGCCCAGCAGGGCGATGGAGCGACCGTCTTCGGCTACTACGTGAGCAACCCGAGCGCATACGGCGTCGCCGAATTCAACGACGATGGCGTGGTGATCGGGCTCGAAGAAAAGCCGCAGCGACCGAAGTCCAACTACGCGGTTGCCGGACTCTACTTCTACGATCAGGATGTCGTCGCGCATGCCAAGGCGCTCGCGCCCTCCGCGCGCGGAGAGCTCGAAATCACCGACCTCAACCGCAGGTACCTGGACGCCGGCAAGCTTCATCTGCAGAAGTTCGGGAGGGGAGTCGCCTGGCTCGACACGGGGACACCAGTCGCGTTGCTTCAAGCCGCCAACTTCGTTCAGACGATTCAGGAGCGCCAAGGTTTACGCGCCTCTTGCCCAGAAGAGATTTCGTTTCGAAGGGGCTGGATCGACACCGAGCAGCTGGCGCGACTCGCCAAGCCTCTAGAGAAGACCGAGTACGGGCAGTACTTGCACGCGCTGGCGGCCGGGCTGGACATCTGATGAGGGTCGAGTCGACCAGCATCCCCGGTCCGCTGATCATCGATCCTGCGGTTCACGGCGATGAGCGCGGCTTCTTCATGGAAACGTATTCGCGGGATCGATATGCCGCGGCCGGGCTTCCAAGCGACTTCGTTCAAGACAACCTGTCTCTGTCTGCGAAGGGCATTTTGCGCGGCCTTCACCTCCAGCACCCGAACGATCAGGGCAAGCTCTGCGGCGTCCTCGATGGCGAGGTGTTCGACGTGGCGGTGGACGTACGCGTTGGCTCACCCACCTTTGGCCGATGGGTCGGCGTGACGCTTTCGTCGCAGAACAAACGGCAGTTTTACGTTCCGCCCGGTTTCGCTCATGGCTTCTGCGTCCTCAGCGCGCGAGCGATGTTCTCGTACAAATGCACGGACTTCTACTCGGCGCCGAGCGAGCTCGGTATCGCCTGGGACGACCCCGAGATCGGCATCGACTGGCCCATTTCATCGCCAACGCTGTCGGGCAAGGACCAAGCAAACCTCAGGCTGAAGGACATCCCGGCCGCGAAGCTTCCGCACTATGAGTGACATTCTCGTCATCGGAGCCGATGGCATGCTGGGCCGCTGCTGGACCGAGCTCCTCGAAAGCCGCGGAATTGATCACAGGGCGACGATGCTCGAGGATCTCGACATTCGAGATCGGGCCGCGTTGAATCGCTTCATCACGCCCGGGACGAAATGGGTGGTCAATTGCGCCGCGTACACGCTCGTCGATGCAGCCGAAGAAAACGAAGCCCTTGCGAACGAGGTCAACGGGCATGCCGTCGGTCGAATGGCAGACCAGTGTAAACAAGTGGGTTCCAAGCTGCTTCACTACAGCACCGACTATGTCTTCGACGGAACGGCCCGAGTGCCCTATCCGACCGACCATCCCCGAAATCCGGTGAATGCCTATGGTCGAAGCAAGGCGATCGCGGAGGAGCTCATCGAGCGTTCCGGGGTGGAGCACATTCTGGTTCGCAGCAGCTGGCTTTACGCCCCGTGGGCGAAGAATTTCGTGCTTACGATCCGCGATCTGGCGAAGACCCGGCCGAGCCTTCGCGTCGTCGACGACCAGCGAGGCCGGCCGACCGACAGCCGGCAGCTCGCCGAGGTGAGCCTGGCACTCGCCGAGCAGGGCAGCCGCGGCGTCTTTCACGTGACGGACGGGGGGGAGTGCAGCTGGTTCGAGCTTGCCGCCCTGATCGCCGACACCGTGAATCCAGAGTGCCGTGTCGAGCCCTGTACGAGCGAAGAGTTCCCGCGCCCCGCGCCGCGTCCCGCCTACAGCGTCTTGGACATTTCGGCCACGGAACGGGTCGTCGGGCCGCTGATTCCGTGGGAGGCTCGCGTCCGTGACGTGTTGGGCCTCCTCGAGCCTTAGGCCGTTTGGCTGTGCCGCAGTTCTCTTTGTAATCCTAGCGACGTCCGGCGCCGTTGGGAATCGCGCGGAGGCACAATCGCTCTACTATAGAACCGTTCCGATCGGCGAGCGCGCGATTGGACTCGGAGGCGCATTCACCGGGGTCGCCAGCGATCCGTCGGCTACATACTACAACCCCGCTGGAATCATGAGCGGGGGTCGCTTCCAGCTGCTGGGCAGTTTCAGCTCGCTCGTGTTCTTCCGAAAGAAGATCGACAACGCCTTCGGCTCATCCAACGTGGACACAGACTTCACCTCGAAGGGCACGACGACGATTCCGAGGTTCATAGGAACGGTCGTCAAGTTCGGGCGCAAGAGATTCGGCGACCACCAGTTCGCGTTGGCCTACAGCACCTTGGAAGTCGACCGCAATGCGTTCAACGCGAGCTCGATTCAGATCGAACCCGCTTCCAGCCTCGACCTTCGTTTGAACAACGACTACAGCTCGAGGTGGTATGGCGTTTCGTTTGCGGCACAGGCAACGCAGAAAACGGCGCTTGGGCTCACGGCCTTCGTCGCACAGCAGCGGGGGTTCTACAGCGAAGACATCGGGCTCGCGACCGGTGGAACCCTCGACGCGACCGGTCTCCGTGTCGGCGGCGACTCGATCGCATCGAACACCTCGCTTTCGGTTCAACACTGGGACATCGTCCTTCGGCTGGGCGTACTCCATCGGTTCAACCGCCGCTGGCAGCTTGGGATCTTATTTCAGACGCCAGGGATTCCCGTGAGCCGAAAGGGCAGCGTCTTTCGCCGACTGACGAGCACGATTAGCGGAGAGGAACCCACGTATTTCTTGTTCGATCAGGGAAGCTTTTCCACGCGAGCGCCGATCCCCTGGGAGCTTCGGGCCGGTTTCGAGTACCAGGCCAATGCGCTGACGATGCTGTCCGTGGACGGTGCAGTTGCTGGACCGGTTCGCGATCGCGCCGTGTTCGATCGTCCACCGGCGCTGCAAGGCATGAATCGCTCTCTTGGCACCTACTTCGCGAACTCGACCGAAAGGCGTTGGACGCCAAACGTTGCAATCGGTGCTGAGCACATCTTTGGAAAGGTCGCCGTAGCCGGGGGGCTGTTCACCAACATCTCCGCGGCACCGAACGTTCCTGCCACGGCGACCGAGTACACCCCGGACCAGGTCAACATCTGGGGGGCCTCGTTCTCGGTCGGCCTCGACACGAAGGGGTATCGTCTGACCGTCGGTGCAAACGGCTATTTCGGCAGAGGGGATGCTCTGGCGGCCACAGTCAATCGTGACACGGCGGTGGTCAGCTACGAGCGAACTCAATCCACGATCTCTGCCGTCGTCGTTTACATCGCAGGCGCAGTTTCAGTCGCCAGCAAGGGCGCGAAGGAAGTCCAAGGCAAGATCAAGAAGAAGAAGGGCGAGAACGGATCCGGAAACGAGTCAGAGAACCCAAACGAGACTGGACCCGCCCCGGCCGACTCCAACTAGACGGTGCGCTCAATCGAGCAGGTACACCTTCGTCGGTGGGAGTCCGATACCCGGCGCAATCATGACGGATCCAAGCTCGACGAAGCTGCCGTCCGCGGCGGCAAACTCCAACACCGCATTTTCAGCACCGTCCGGCACGTACAGCATCTCGCTCTCCGGATCGTAAGCCGGCTCCCCGATGACGAACGAGCTCGTGGATTCGTGCACGAGCTCCTGCGCTCCAGTCTCGAGATCCACCAAGTACAGCCGGTCCGAGGTCGTGGCGAAGTCTCCGTTCGCGACCCCGAGGACTCGGCCGGCATCGATCGCGATCACGGCATTGACGGCGATCGCGGACATCGGGTCATCGGCCACCCGCCAGATTTCCTCGATGACGGGCCCGCCCTCTCCGACGTCGAGCAAGACGATGCCCGACGACGCTCGAACCTGCGGCTCGTCTCCAAACGGCTGCGCGAAGCCGACGCATGCAACGACCAGCTTGCTTGGCTCCCCCGGCACGGGGACAGTTCGCCCGCAGCTCTTTAGTCCTGGCAGCCCCAGGCCCACGACCGACTCGTCTTCGAGATCGACGACTGCCACCATTCCCGGTCCCGCTGCATCGAAGTTGGCGCTGATGCGATCGAGCCCGACGACGATGGTCGAGCCGACGAGCACGCCGCGGCTGGGTCGCGCGAATACATCCACGTCGACCGCTGCATTTCCTGTTCCCACTGTCGCCGTCGTGTCGAGCGAAGAGAGGTCGATCCGGCCTCCCGTTGCGCTCATGTCGGAAGGATTGACCTCGAGCAGGTCGTTCCCTTGGTTTTCGGGGATCGCGGCTGGATTCAAGTTGGATTCGTAGCGGGGCACCCAGGCGCTGTCCGAGTCGACGAATATGAAATCCTGCGGGTTCGACGAGAAGCCCGAATCACCCATGTCACCTTGGGTTCGGACCTGCCCGTTGAGATTCCCGCTCGGCACGAAAAAGCGAGTCACCACATCCGTGAAGAATCGATCGATCACGGCGACCGTTCCGTCGCCCGCCTGGCGGTTGGGCAAGACCACGTCGCCCGACAGGGTCGCAACCAGGCCGGGATACGTCGTCCCGGAGCTGAGCCAGCTCTCGTCTATGGCAATGAAGTCGGCGTCCAGCATCGCGATGGACGAGCTGCTGAAGTCCGAGCTGAGCACCGCATAGCGCGGCGTGCTGGAGAGGGGGTCGAGCGCCGGGCTGCCCGCGGCGCCACCGCTGCCGCCGACTGCAGCCGTGCCGCCCCTTCCCCCGGAGCCGGCGGCGCCCTCCGTCGTGCTCTCCCCGCAGCCGACGGCCGCGAGCAGGAGAACAGTGAGAAGAGTGAATGTCAGATCCCGTTCCATTGGCTTCCTCCCGCTTCGAAGTAGGAAGGTTAGGAACAAGGCGCATTCAAAATTGAAGGCTCAACCGTGCTGCTACCCGCCATCCCCGAGACGATTTGGGTAAGCTCACGATGGTAGGTCTCCGGGCTCGTAACCCTAGGCTCTGCCGCCTTCCCAGGTTTTCACCCAGTGGCATCGTGGCAGCGCATTCAGTTACTTACCGTGGCGGGTCCGCGTCGGCCTCTCACCGACTTCCCTGTTCAGCCGATTGGATTTCTCTCCGTCGGCCTATCTCCAACGGCTTCGACCAAGCCGCCTTCAACCCTCGCAAGGACGCCGACGGTAGTTTGGCGTCGAGGAAAGTCAACCTACCAGGCGTGCCGATAGCTGACCCGCCCAATGTATCGGCGCCCCGGGAGTGGATAGCCCACGAGGTCTTGGCCGCGAATGTCGAGTAGGTCGTCAGCTCGAAAACTCAGGCCGAGCCGCCCCTCGAAAAGAAGCGCCCCGAGGCCAGCAGCGAGCACTGTGCGCGCGGAAATCTCGACGAGGTTTGCAGGGTCCTCGTACGCCTTGCCCACGTAGGCGATCTGGAAGAACCCGAAGATGTCGGACACCCACTTCGACAGCGTCCCCGAGTGCGCCTCGGGCTGAAAGTACGCAACCCATTCCGGCTGCACCGGCAGCTGATTGCCATTCGCTTTGTCGATCGCTTGCGTCCAGGTGACCTCGCCTTGGAGAAGGAAATGCTGCGTGACGCCACCGCGAAGCTCGAGCTCGACGCCTCGATTGCGGGCGCCTCCGATATTCTCCGCCTTGAACGTCGAAGCCGAAGTTCTGCGAAATCGAATCGCATCCTCGAGATGCGTCAAAAAGGCGCCGACCGACGCGTATCCGCTGAGCGCTTCGCGATGACCTCGGAGCGTCACGGCTCCGTCGTAGGCGAGCGAGCGCTCTTGCATCAAGTCTGGGTTTCCTTCGACGTTCGTTCGGTTGCCAAAAAGCTGGAGCAACGAAGGCAACTTGAACCCGCTGCTGACGGATCCCCGAAAGGCCAGCCACTCCACGGGCGAGATCGCCGCAGCGACGCGATAGGTTGGAAGAAGCTTTGAGGACTCTCCCGGCGGCTCGCCAACCAGCGGCGTCTGTCGAATCGCAACACGTGTCCACGCCAGTCGAACACTCGAACGCAGCTCCAAACCCACTTTCCCGACATCGCCGAAAAAACGGGTTTCCAGCGTTCCCGCCGCGGTCAGACGATCGGAGGCGGGTTCGGGAGCGGTGGAAAGCTCGTTCTTGGGATCGTACGCCTGATAGCGCGCCGCGCCGATCGTCGTGATCTCGAACCAGGGCATGGCCATCACCGATGCCGCCACGCGTCCGAAAGCCGTATGGGTCTGATCATCGGTGCGACGGGGACCGCCTCTGCCAAGCTCCCCGAGGGCGTCGCTGAGGCGGTTTCTTCCGTAGTCGTAGTTTGCCAGCACCTGGAGGCGGTAAGGGTGCGAACCATCTTTTTCATGAAGCCAGGAGGCGGAACCGATCAGCCGCGTCGTTTTCGTGCGTGCCTGGAGCGCGGGGGTCGCACCCAGCCCCGGCTCGCCGCGCTCTCTACCGAGGCCGAGGAACACCAAGTCGAGATGGCTCGATTCGCTGGTTTCGGTGCGCATGTTGGCGAAACCGAATCCTTCGAGGAAGTCGGCGTTCTGCCGCCGGCGCTCCACGTCGTCCGTGGGATCAAAGAGCGTTGCGTTGTCGTCCGCGTAAGGATAGTCGTTTCGCGCCCCCGCCCCGCCCGCGGTGCCAAAGAACGAGACCTTCTCCGAAGAGGCCGCACCGAAAACGTTCGCGCGCCAAGCCCCGAAGCTACCTCCCGCCAGGCGCGCCCCGACTTCAGTCTCCTCGTACTTGCGAGGTCGGAAGCGGAGCACGCCTCCAATCGCACCCTCATTGAGCCACGCGGGCGTGCCGCCGCGAAAGACCTCGAAGCCTTCGATGGCTTCCAAGGGCACCAAGCTCAAGTCAAACGAGCCCGTATCAGGACCGCTGATCGGCACATCGCCCAACATCACCGCGGTTTGGTCACAGGCCACGCCGCGGAGCCGCACGCAAAACGGGGAGCCGGCTGCTCCTTCACTCACCACGCGCGTACCGGCTGACTCCAGCAGAAGCTGATCGGTGGTTTGCGCAACGATCCTGTCGCGGACGAGGACCTCGCTGCCCGCCGCGGTCGCGTCGAGTGAGTTCGTCGCGGGAATGGGCCTAGTGACTTTCGCCGTCGAACCGAACTGAGCGGATGCCGGCGCGGCCAACGCAGCGACGGCGATGAGGGCACACGGCGCAAGGCGGAAGGAAAGCGCTCTCCCAACCGCTCGCTCGATTCGCCGCTTCCCGACCTGCTCCAAATCCCGTTCCTGCTTCGGGAACGGCCGATCGAACGGAACAAGAATTCCGACGCGCGACTCTCACCATCCCCGAGGTGATCAGCACAAAAACACAATCGCAGGTTTCCGGGCTCGCGACCCCAGGTCCTGTCACCTTCCCAGGCTCATCGCCCAGTGGCATCACGACAGAACATTCAGTCACATACCGTGGCGGGTCCGCGCCGGCCTCTAACCGACTTCCCTGCTTGAGCCGACGATGACCGATCCCCGTTTGAGGGTCAATCGTCGTTGGCCCCTGTCGATCCGTTTCGGAGCGCGTGGTAAGGACGCGCGGTGCGGCTCTATCCCTTGCTGTTTCTGCTCTTTCTCATCGCTGCGGCCCTCGCCGTGCTCGTCGGTTCGGGCGATCTCACCAACCCGGAGCTTCGCGACACGTTTCTGAAGCTACGCGGGTATCGCTTCGTGGCTGCGTTTCTTGCTGGGGCTGCATTGGCGGTCGGCGGTGTGGTCGTGCAGGGCCTGTTTCGCAATCCGCTTGCGAGCCCGTCGGTGCTCGGCACGACCGCCGGCGCGAGCTTTGGCGGACAAGTGGCGCTGCTGGCCTATGGGCTCGCCGGCGCAGGCAGCAGCTTCATCGTTCCCGAAATGATCGTACCGATCGGTTGCTTCATTGGTGCACTCGGCGCTCTGGCGGTTTTGCTGCTCTTCTTGCGCATCACACAGGACCTGCTCGCGCTGCTGCTCACTGGCTTCGTACTGAGCGCGCTCTTTTTGAGCCTCAGCGCCTTCGTCACCAGCGTTGCACAAGAGACCTGGGAGCTCGGCAGGGCCGTCGTATCGTTTTCGCTTGGCTCGGTGAGCGGGACCGGTCCGCGTCAACTCGCATTCGCTCTGCCACTCATCGGCATCGCGTTGGTCGCATCCTGGTTTTGGGGGCGCTCGCTGGACCTTCTGCTGAGCGGAGAAGAAGAGGCCCAAGCGATGGGCGCCAACGTTGGGGCGGCCCGTTGGTGGTCGGCGATTTGGGTGAGCGTTTTGGTTGCCGGAGCCGTATCCGTAGGCGGTAACGTCGGCTTCGTAGGGCTAGTCGTGCCACACATGCTGCGCCCGTTTGCCGGGACCAAGCATCAGCGGTTGATCCCTGCAGCTGCATTGGCGGGCGGGATCTTCCTGGTCGCCTGCGATGTCGTCGCCCGACTGATCCCGTCACGCAGCGAGATCCCCCTCGGCGTCGTCACGGGCCTGATCGGCGCGCCACTGTTCTTGCTGCTTCTGATTCGGCTTCGCCGGGAGCGCGCCTATGCGTAACGGCGAGGGACATCTCGGTCTTCGAGCACGCGGCTTGAGCGTCACGCTCGGCGGCCGCACCGTGCTGCGCGACGTCGACCTGGAGGCCCATCCTGGCGAAGTGCTCGCTCTCCTGGGCCCCAATGGAGCCGGCAAGAGTACGCTTCTCAAAGCGCTGGTGGGCCTGTTGCCATACGAAGGCAGGATCGAAATCGCTGAGACAGACGTCGCCGCTCTTTCGCCGCGAGACCGGGCGCGGCGCATCTCCTACGTGCCGCAGCGCAGCCTGCTTCGATCCGCGCTCTCGGTTGAGGAAGTGGTCGCGCTGGGGCGCTACGTTCACGGCGGAAGCTTCGGCGGCATGTCGAAAAGCGACAAAGAGGCGATCGACCATGCCCTGTCGACCGCACATGCCGATGCACTGCGCGATCGAATCTTCACACAGCTCTCGGTGGGAGAGCAGCAACGAGTACTGCTAGCCCGCGCACTCGCCTCCGACGCGCCGATCTTGCTTCTCGACGAACCGACGGCCGCGCTCGACGTCGGCGAAGGCATGGCGGTCCTGCGCTTGATCAGAACGCTCGCTGCGCGCGAGCACACGCTCATCGTCGTGCTCCACGACCTCGCCGACGCCCTCAGCACCACAGACCGGGCGTTGTTGTTGAAAGACGGACGCGTGGTCGAGCAAGGCCAGACGCGGGAAGTCATCAGCGCGGAGCCGATTCGCGCGGTGTACGGCGTAAAGCTCATCGAGAATGCTCGCATTGGGTTCGAGCCCGACTCCGAAACCGCGAGTCCGGAGTAACGTGAAGCGGGCGAACGTCATCAACGGGGCGCTCCTTCTCATCGCGGTCGTGGCGAGCGCGGGCGTGACTGCTGCCATCTCCAAGAGGTCGCCGGAGGAACAGCAGCCGTCGAGCGCGGGAACGATTCGAGACGCCGCTGCCGAACAGGTCGGGGTGCGCGACTACGCCCGCATCGTCAGCACCAGCACGATCGCGGATCAGGTTCTCATCGAAATCATCGAGCCGGAGCGCTTGCTTGCGGTCAGCGCTCATACGCTCCGGTCCCAGGAGTCCCGCCCTTACCAAGACAAGATTGGCGTAGAACACGCGCGCGACATCGAAACGATCATGGAGCTGCGGCCCGATATCGTCTTCATCAACAACTTCATCGATCGGCGCCAGGTCGAGCGCCTCAAAGAGGCCGGACTCAACGTGTTCGACCTCGGCCCGATGCGCGGGCTCGAAACTCTGCTGCCCAATATCGCGCAGCTCGCCTCCGTGCTTGGCGTGCCCGAGCGCGGCCAGGCGCTCGCCGACCAACTCGTTGAGAAGCTCGATGCGGTCTCCGTGGGCATCCCCGACGGCCAAAGGCGACGCGGCCTCTACGTCGGCATCCACGGTGACCGGCTCTACGGCGGAACCGTGGGAACGAGCTTTCACGACGTCCTGCTTGCCGCTGGTTTGATCGACGTTGCGGCAGAAGCGGGGTTCAACGGATGGCCGGCGTTCACCAACGAGCAGCTTCTCAGCCTCGACCCGCCTTGGATCATCACGAACTCCGGCACGGAACGTTCCCTGTGCCGCCACCCGGGGTTCGAATCGCTCGCCGCCTGCAAGGCAGGCCAGGTCCGCAGCATCGAAACGCATCTGCTGACCGACCCGGGGCTCGGTATGCTCCAAGCAGCCGAAGCGGTGCACGCCGCGGTGTACGGCGACGGCGCCTAGGCGGGGCCGGGTCGGCGGCGCCGAGCGCTAGTCCAGCAAGGCCGGCAAGAGCTCGCTGTAGGCAACGGTTCGTTTGAACTGCGGGAATTCCTCAGCGACGTTGTCGGGGCAGCGGAACAGGATGCCGCGGTCGGCCTCCTTCAGCATGGTCGTGTCGTTGTAGCTGTCGCCCGCAGCGTGGACCCGAAAACCGATGTTCTTGAGCGCCGCAACGGCCTTGCGTTTCCCGTCGGGGAGTCGAAGCCTGTAATCGGTCACCCGATTGTTCTCGTCGGTCAGCAGCTCGTGGCAGAAGAGCGTCGGCTGCCCGAGTTGCCGCATGAACGGCGCGGCGAACTGATAGAATGTATCGCTGAGGATGATCAGCTGGGCGCGGTCGCGGAGCTCGTCGAGGAACTCCTTGGCGCCGGGCAGGGGCTCCATCGTGCCGATGACCTCGTCGATGTCGGAGAGCTTGAAGCCGTGCTCGTCGAGGATCTCGAGGCGCCCGCGCATGAGCTTGTCATAGTCCGGCTCGTCGCGGGTCGTGCGTTGGAGAGCCTCGATTCCAGTCTTCCCGGCGAAGGCAATCCAGACCTCGGGGATGAGGACTCCTTCGAGATCGAGGCAGACGACGAGTGGGGGCATGGGCGTTACTCCGAGGCCCGAAATCGGGCGGCAAGGCGACGGCGGTTCGTCTACCTGATTTCTCGGCCTCGGCAACCGGCTTCGGCTCGACAGACCGCCCTCTGCGGATCAACAATGGCGAGCCCATGACGTTCCGAAACGCGATCTTCGCCGGTGGAGGCAGCCGCTGCTTTTGGCAGCTCGGCTTCTGGGAAGGCGCCAAAGAATCCGGGCTCGATCTCCAAGGCTCGGTGGAGTTCGTCGGATCGACCAGCGCCGGCTGTGCAATGGCCACGGCGGCGGTACTCGACCGGTCACACTACGCGCTGCAGCTCTTCAAAGGCTTCACCGCGCGAAACCCGAGGAACATCCACTGGGAGAACGTCAGCCCGTTCACGCGCGGCGCGCTGCTTCCTCATGCTCGAATGTACCGTGAAGCGCTCAAGGAGCTCGTTGGGCCCGGGGATCTGGACACGCTCCGCAAGCATTCCGTGCATTTCCTGATGAGCGCGTATCCGAAACGGCTTGGCGGGGCGATCGGCGCAACGGCGGCGCTTTGCATTTACGGCCTCGAGAAGACGCTCCGCAAGGATCCGCTTCACCCCAGATGGCCCGCGAGAGCCGGCTTCAAGCCGCTCATCGGGCGTGCGCACGATTGCAGCACGCTGCAGGACTACATCAGCATGGTCTTGGCAGCATCGTGCATTCCTCCCATCTTGCCGGATGGGCACTTCGAAGGTCGAAAGGTCCTGGACGGTGGCTTGATCGAAAACATCCCCGTTCGGCTGGCGGAAAACGAGCCTGGTCAAACGCTCGTTCTTCTTAGCCGCAAGTACGAGCGCGAGCTCCCGTCGACGAAACGCGTGACGTGGGTGCAGCCTTCGAAGCCCATCAAGATCGACAAATTCGACTACGCAAACCCCGACGGCTTGGAGGAGACGTTCCAGCTCGGCATGGACGACGGTCGAAAGTTCGGTCGGAGTCGTGTTCCGGGCGGCGAAGCCTATGGTTCCGCGCGGTGACGCGATCCGTCCTGACACTTGCCGTCGCGCTCGGCCTCGCGTCCGCCGCGGTCTGGGTCGCCAGCGGGCTTCAGTTGGACACCGGGCTCGAAGCGCTTCTCCCATCCGACTCGGTTTCGGTTCTGTCGATTCAGGCAACGCGCGACAAGCTCGGCCTCGAAGAGCCGCTCACGATTCTCGTCGAAACCGACGACCCCGACCGAAGCAAGGCTCTGGCGTCGCAGCTCGCCGATACGTTTGCGAAGTGGCCCGAGACGGTCTGGGTGATGACCGGCTACGGTCTGGACGCGCTCGCCGAGCGGGCGCTCTACTACGTGGACGCCGAGACACTCTACGAGTGGGGTGAGCTTGCCGAAGAGGCGCTGGACTGGGAGGTCTGTAAGGCCTCGCCGCTGTGCGTGACCATCGCGGACCCACCCGAGCTCCCGAACGGCGACGAGATTCGCGCGGCGATCGACCGATCGCCGGCCGGTACGGTGCTCCAAGAGCTCACCGGCCAGTCGGCAAAGCAGGCCGGTTCGAGCGCGGAAGATGGGGGCGACGAGGGGGAACAAGCGCTCTGTAATGACGCAGGCACCGTCTGCGCGGTCCAGGTCATGCTGAGCGGCTCACCGGGCGACATTGGCTACGCCCGGATGATCAAGGAGCGGGCCGAAGCGATTACGGTGCCGCTGATCCAGTCGTCTCCGGAGGGGACGCGGATCGAGGTCATCGGGCGGTACCGAGTCGCCCCCCTCGAGCACGGTATCATCTTGAACGACCTGCGACTGGTCTCGATCCTCGCCGCGCTCGGTTCGCTTTTCATGGTGCTGATCTTCTTTCGGGATCTCACCGCGGTGGTGCAGCTCATGGTGCCCATGTTGAGCGGTCTCGCGGTTGCTGTCGGTTTGATCGCGTTGATCGAGCCCAAAATCAACATCATCAGCGCTGCTGCACTCGCCATCCTCGCGGGCATGGCCATCGACTTCGGCATTCATCTCTTGATGCACTACCAATCGGCACGCTCCGAAGGCTTGAGCGCAGCGTCCGCGGCGAAGGAGAGTGTTCAAGATCTCTGGGTCTCACTCCTCGTTGCCGGCGTCACCACGGCGTGCGGATTTGGTGCTTTGTCGATGACGGATTTTCAGGGTTTCTCGCAGATGGGGTGGATGGCCTCGCTTGGAATCATCGTCACCTTACTTTGGACGCTTGCCGTGTTCCCGAGCATGGTCCGCCTGGTCCCGGGAAGCGCCAAGAGCAAGCGGCAACCGGCGGCGAAACAATGGGGCGCCCGAGGCTTCGCCTGGTTCGTTCTGCTGCTAGGCCTGCTGGCGATTCCCTTCGCCTTGCGAATCGGTTTCGAGCCCAACCTGGGCAAGCTGCAGCCGAAGGGCGCCAACCACGGCATGGACGACTCGATGATGCGCGCGCGCGGCAACATCAACGCACTCTACGTCGGCGAATCGGCGGAGGCGGTGAATGCGGCGATCGGCGACGAGCTGATGACGGCCGGCGCCGTCGAGGCGATGGGCGCCGAGCCGATCGTCGTCTCGGCGCAGGTGATCTTCCCCGAGGACTCGGATGAAAAGACTGAAATCCTGACGAACCTCGAGGCGACGCTGGTGCGAGCGCGGGAAAAAGCGATCGAGCGGGAAGACAGCGAGCTTCTCGATGAGCTCGATGAGCTCGAGCCCTGGGTCGACGTCGAGGGCCCGCCGCAGCCCGACCAAATCCCACAGTGGCTCGCGGCAACGCTAGTCCTCAAGGACGGCTCGATCGGAAAGAGCGGCATCATTTACGTGCCGCTGCGGGGCTCGAATGCCGAAGCGATGGAGCGGCTGGCAGCGTGGCTCGATCAGCTACGCGCAGCCCATCCTGACGTGACCTTTGCATCCGCTGCGGCGCTCCTCGGGGAAGTGACACCGGCTCTAATCGCAGACTCGCCTTGGATTCTTTCGCTCGTATTCCTTGGGTTGATCACCGCAACGGCGATCGCGAGCCGGTCGATCGGCGTCACGCGGGACGTCTTCTTGGCGACGGCACTGTCGACCGTTTTCTTTGCTGCGACGCTGAGTCTTTTCGGGATCGACCTTCATCTCTACAACCTGCTGGCGGTACCCGTCGTGGTCGGCCTGGCCGTCGACGGGGCGGTGCACGTCCGCTGGGCGAACGACTACGACAGCCCGCGACAGCAATACGCGACGTACAAGGCTGTCGCTGCATCGACCATGACCTCGATGGTTGCGTTCGGCGCCTTGATGACCGCCGACAGCCCGGGTCTACGTTCGCTCGGCCAGGTCGGCGTTATCGGCCTCGGGATCTCGCTGGCTGTGAACCTGATCTGGCTACGCGCCTGGTGCCTGCCCAAGCAGCCAAAGGAGGCCTGAGGGCGTGTGCGGCATTGCCGGCATGCTGGCATCAAACCCCGAGGGGTACCCGGACGGCGAGGCGGTTCGCCGTATGTGCGACGCGATGGTGCATCGCGGCCCCGATGATCACGGATACCTAGCCGACGGCGCCTGCGCGCTCGGTCATCGCCGCCTGTCGATCATCGACCTGCGACCCGAAGGCGCTCAACCGATGACCAACGAGGACGGCTCGGTCGCTATCGTGGTCAATGGCGAGATCTACAACTACCAAGCGCTGCGGCGCGAGCTCGAAGCCAAGGGTCACCGTTTCAAATCACGCTCGGACTCCGAAGTCATCGTCCATCTCTACGAAGAAGAAGGCGTGGCCTTCCTCGATCGCCTCCGCGGGATGTTCGCGATCGCGCTGTGGGACGGGCCACGGCGGCGGCTGGTACTCGCGCGCGATCGCTTCGGCAAGAAGCCTCTGTTTTATCACGCGGGGTTCGAGGGTCTGGTCTTCGCTTCGGAGCTCGGCGCGCTCGCCGAATCCAATCACTTCGAGCGACGCCCCAACGTCGAGGCGATCGACTCCTTTCTCTGCCTGCAGTACGTGCCCTCCCCTTGGACGGCATTCGAAGGCGTGCGCAAGCTGCCGCCCGGCTGCCGGCTCGTTTGCGAGAATGGACAAATCGGCGCGCCGGAGCGTTACTTCGAGCTTCGCTTCGACCAGCCCACCTGCCAGAGCTGACCGAGCGGCTGCATGCACAGATCGAAGACGCGGTCCGGGTTCGCATGGTCTCGGACGTTCCGCTTGGCGCGTTTCTTTCGGGCGGCGTCGACTCTTCGCTGATCGTCGCGATGATGGCGAAGCACTCCTCGCAGCCGGTCAAGACCTTCGCGGTCGGTTTCTCGGGCAAAGACTTCAGCGAGCTGCCGTACGCACGATTGGTGGCGCAACGCTACGGCACCGATCACCACGAAATCCTCGTCGAGCCGGACATGGCCTCGATCATACCCGAGCTCGTTCGACACTACGGTGAGCCGTTCGCCGACACCTCGGCGCTTCCGACTTGGTACCTCTGCCAGCACACCCGTGCCGGCGTGACGGTCGCACTGAGCGGTGACGGCGGCGACGAAGCGTTTTCAGGCTACCCACGTTACAACCATTCGCGGACCGCTCGCGCGCTGCGTGCGCTGCCCGGGCCCCTGCCGTCCATGCTCGCCGCAGCGATCGCCAGCATCCCGCTCCCTGCGGCTCAGAAGGTCCGTGATTTCGGCCGCCGCCTCATGGAGCCCGAGCACGTTCGCTTCCTCGGCCTGGCAGCGCACATTCCGCACGCCGATCGACTCGCCCTCTACGGCCCGGCCATGCGTGCGCGTTTCTACGATGACCCGGTCGCGCGTCGATTCGCGAAGCTCTACGCCACCTCGACTGCGTCGGACCCGATCAATCGGCTGCTCGACCTCGACATCCAAACGTACCTGACCGACGATATTCTCACCAAGGTCGACGTCGCATCGATGGCCCACTCGCTCGAGGTGCGCTGCCCTCTGGTCGACCAGGACCTGATGGTCTTTGCTGCGTCGCTGCCTGGCGACGTCAAGCTCCGCAGGCTCACGACCAAGCTCATCTTGCGAGAGGTCGCCAAACCCCTGCTGCCGAAACGTATTCTGAAGCGACCCAAGCGAGGCTTCGGCATTCCCGTCAATCGCTGGATGCGAGAAGACCTCGCACCGCTGACGCGCGACGTCTTGCTCGACCGTACCGCGCGCGAGCGCGGCATCTTCGAGCCGCCGGCGATCGAGGCATTGCTTCAGCAGCATCAGCGGGGCGAGCCGCGCGGCGATCAGCTCTGGGCGCTGATGATGCTCGAGCTCTGGTACCGGGCTTTCATCGATCGATGAGCTCGCCCGCGTTTGGAGATCTGTGCTAGATCCGCTCGCGTGATTTCGATCGTCGTTCCGACTTACCGAGAGGCGGACAATCTCGCTCTGCTCGCGGAGGCCGTGGACGAGGCCCTGTCAGGCCCCGGATACGACTACGAGCTCCTCTTCATCGACGACGATTCGAGAGACGGCTCCGAAGAGATCTGCGCCGCGCTGTCCGCGCGCTTTCCCGTCCGAATCGTCGTGCGAAAGGGCGAGCGCGGGCTGGCGACGGCCGTCATTCACGGCATCTCGGTGGCCTCCGGTGACGTCGTGGTCGTGATGGATGCCGACCTTTCCCACCCGGCGAGCGCCATCCCAGAGATGATCGCGCGTCTACAGAGCGGTGAGAGCGATTTCGTGCTCGGCTCGCGCTACGTGGAGGGTGGTTCGATCCACGACGACTGGAGTGCGTTTCGGCAGCTCAACTCGATCATCCCATCGCTCATGGCGAAGCCTCTGTGTCCCCTCAAAGATCCAATGAGCGGCTTCTTCGCGATTCGGCGCGTGAACATGCCTGACCCAAGCCGGCTCTCGCCGGTCGGGTACAAGATCGCACTCGAGATCTTCGTCAAAGGCGGGTTTCATCAGCCGAGCGAGGTCCCGATTCACTTCTCCGATCGGCAGCACGGCGAAAGCAAGCTCTCGCTGAAGGAGCAGCTCAACTTCCTTCGGCACCTCGGTCGACTCTACGCGTACAAGCTCCGCCCCGGCAGAGCGACGTGAGGCTCATCCGGGAGGATCGGACGGTCGCCTGGATCGTCGTCGTCTTCGCGCTCTCTCAGCTCGTCGCGATCGGCTGGGACTTGCCAGGCTCGTACGGATGGGAAAACGACGGTATCGCGCCGCGCGACATCTTTGCCGGAATCGGCATCAACCTGACGCCGGGACAAGGGCATCGCTATCCGTTGTTCCACAATCTCTTGATTGGCGTTCTGTCCATCCCCATTCTACTGCCCGCGGCCCTTTCGGCCGAGAGCTGGACCCTCCCCGGTCTGATGGAGAAGATCCTCACCGTCCCGACGATGACCGGCGTCTCGCTCGTCGCAAAGCTCGTGGGCGTGCTCATGGCCTGCGTCGCCCTTCTCGTGATCGCGCGCATCGCCCGACGCACCGTGAGCGCCGAAGCGGGTCGATGGGCGGCGGTCTGGGCCGCAACCTGCTTGTCGTTTGCGTACTACGGACGGGTCAGCAACCTCGATGGGCCCTATCTGATGTGGACCGCCCTGGCGATCGACCGGCTTCTCTCCGCCGCCGAAACGCGCAAACGCCGCGATTACGTGCTGTTCGGCGTGCTCGCGGGCGCCGCGGTCGCAACCAAAGACCAAGCGTATGCCGGCCTCGTCCTGCCCGGTTTGATCTACGTTTTGCTCTTGCCGCTTCGAAACGATCGGCCCTTCGGACCCCGGGCGGCTCATTACAAAAACACCGCGTTCGCGACCTTAGCCGGCGCCCTATCACTCGGAGCTCTGGGCGGAGGTCTCTTCAATCCGACCGGCTTCATGGCGCGCCTTCGCGAGCTCACCGGAGGAGCGAGCCAAGATTGGATGAGCTACGCGCGAACACCCGAAGGGCTCTTCCGGAACATCGTCGACATCGTGGTTGGTCAGGAAACCTTCTACTGGCCCTGGCTGGTCGTTGCGCTCTGCTGGATCGGCGTCGGTATGGTGGTCGCGCATCCCGGCGGCGAGGGAATCCGCTCGCGAACGTTCCGCTTACTTCCATTGAGCGCAGGCATCAGCAGCCTCGTCTTCTTCACCCTGGTCGTTGCACGCTGCGAGCACCGCTTCGTCCTGCCGATGGGGTTCTGGCTTGCGTACTACGGTGGGGTCGCGTCCGCGGCGGTGCTCGCGCGCGTGGCGGGCAAGGCGCCGGTGCGGCTCCGAGGCGTGCAAGTTGCGCTGGGCCTGCTCGTGCTTTGGGCAGCCGGGCACAGCTTCGAAGTACAGCTGACCCAACACGGCGATGCGCGAAATGAAGTGCACACATTCCTGGCTTCGCTACCCGAAGGCACGCTCGTCGAAACCTACGGCTGGCTGGTTCATCTTCCACACTTCGACGTGTCCGACGCTTCGCCCTATCGACTTCAGCGCGTCAGCAGACGCCCGATCAAGACGCGCAACCCACTCGTCGGAGCCGAAGAGATCGACGAGCCGTACGGCAAGGTTCATACACGACGTCCCGACGTGTTGGTGGTTCCCGAGGCCACCGCCCGGGAGTTCATTCCGCGTCCGCTCCGCGCAGGCATGGCGGTGGCGGCCGTAGGGCAACGCTTCCAGTCGGACACGGACGCACAAGCGTTCTTCAGCTCCGCCCTAAGCGATTCGCTCGATGGCTACGAAGTCGTATTCATCGCGGAACCGAAGCTCCCCCACTGGGCCAAGACGCTCGGTGCGGAGCCCGTTCAAGTGCACGCGAGCGTGGGCAACCGTCAGTGGATCCTTCGCCGTTCGAAGCCGTAGTCAGACGCACAGAACGACCGAAAACGGCGAACTGCGCAGATTGTGCGCGTTGATCAAGCATGAAAAGAGGCTCTTTGGTCGATTGCTTCGATGTGCACCGGCTACTTGTTCAGCATCGCACAACCTTTCATTGACGCCGCCACTACCGAAAACCGGAGTCAACATGCGGTCATGACGCAGAGCACGGATGAAGAAGGGGGTAGACAGAACGTCACGCGATTGTGCATTCTCCTCAGCACCGGGGTCCACAGCGATTCTGGAATACGCATTCGGTGCGCTCTCGGTTCGAGAAGGTGGAGGTGCGACGTGAAGTATGGATGGATTGCGATGGTCGCCATGATGGCGGCCTTGTTTTCAACAGGGCCGGTTGCTGCGCAGGACCCGAGCGGGACAGGTTACGGACCGGAGGAAATCGGTCCTGAGGAATCCCCACTCCCAGACCCGGATACGGTCACCGACGACTGAGCTCGATAAGCTCAGGTCGATGGATGCGGCGTCCGACACGCCAGCTGGAGCCGATGACACCGGGATGGGCAGCCAGTCGGCCGAGCGTGAGCGTGCGCTCAGGAGCGTCGGCGACGTCGGCAAGAGCGTTCGAGCAGACGAAGACGCCATTCCCCTGAAGTTCCAGTTCCACGGCTACTACCGGGCGCGCTACAACTGGGTCGGCAACGCACCGATGCCCAAGGGAAGCGATCCCGGTACCGTTGCCACGGACTTCCCAAGTAAGAACGCTTCATTCGGTGAAATGCGACTGCGTCTCGACCCGGAGGTGACCTACGGTCCCAACCCCGACCTTCCGATCGCGCGCCTGCGCTTCACGATCGACGGCTTCGACAACGTCGCCTTCGGCGACAACGCGCGCGTATTCAGCGTCCCCCTCTTCGCGGTCGATCAATCCCTCACCGACCGCAACGGTGTTGATCTCAGAGATTCGCTCAAGCTCGAGCGCGCCTGGATCGAGTTCCTGGTCCCCATCGGCCAGGTTCGAGTCGGCCGCATGGAGTCGCACTTTGGCATGGGTGCTTTGACCCACGCGGGTAACGGCCTCGCCGAGTGGGGCGAATTCTACCGCGGCGAGACCTTCGACCGAATTCTGTTCGCGACGAGGCCAATCACCTTGGCGCGTGGCATCAGCAAGGGCGACACCAGGCAAACCCCACTGATCTACGCGTTCTTGTACGACCGTCTTTCGCAGGATCCCGTGATCGACCCGACCATATCTTCGGCCGCGGACGGCAGCGCCGGGGCTGCGACCAATCCCCGCTTCAAGCCGTTTTACACGACCTTTCGGGAGCGCTCGACGTTTCCCCTGGCGTACCTGACCAACCTCGATCGGCGTGTGAACGAGATCGCCAACGTACTTGCATGGTTCGATGAGGACTTCGGCCGCGCAGCAACCGACGAGCTCTTCGTCGGCACGTACGTCGTTTATCGTTGGCAGCAGTCGACCAACAGTCGCATCACCATCCCGGACGTGGCGTGGCGCTTGAAGAGCACCCTCAAAAAGAAGAGGAATCTGGCGCTCACGGCGGAAGGTGAATTCTACACAATCTTGGGACACAGCGGCGCGCTGGCGTTCACCGGCGCAGCTGGGGCCGGTGATCCGACGGTGAGCTGCCCAGGCGAACCTTGCGCAGAGGGCAAGGCGCGAATCTTCAACCTCATTGCCCGAATCGGCATCATGGACGAAGGCAGCTGGGCGTTTCAGGCCGAGGGCGGCTGGGCTTCCGGTGATGACAACATCCTTTCCGGCGCGTTCCCCGGTACGCCGAATGAGCAGCCCGCTACTCTCAGGACGCGTGGCTTCAACGAGAACGTCAAAGTTGGCCTCTTGATGTATCAGGTCGCGCTCAAAGCCTTGACCTACCAATCTCTGGTTCCACTCAACGCACAGGAGCTAGGTGCGAACGGTAGCGTCTGGAACTCGAAGTACCTCATGCCGAGCTTCCGCTTCACGGTCGTCCCGGGTCTAGAGCTTCATGCTCAGTTCCTCGTCGCTTGGGCCGACAAGCTCGACCCGGTCATCTACGGGACCGGCAACGTCAACTCGCAGTGCGCCTTCGACGCCAATTGCTTCATGGGTTGGGAGGCCGACCTGGCCCTCCGAGCCAGAATGGGCGCCAAGGACATCATCTGGGTCGATCTCGAGACCGGAATCATGCAGCCAAAGCAGGCTTTTACGAACGCCGGCTTCAACGATGCCTACCTCTGGACGGTACAGCTCCGTGCTGCCATGATCTTCT
>RCNF010000249.1_pt1 | contig 26418 bp, 23 predicted proteins | sample 2041311 | NCBI WGS metagenome assembly RCNF01 (sample SAMN09708228, study PRJNA481090) | Marine sediment metagenome, whole genome shotgun sequencing project. | biome: marine sediment; feature: ocean; material: sediment; isolation source: Sewage treatment plant 2 marine sediment (STP2) ... | reverse complement strand
AATATCGGTTGGGCACGGTGACGTAAGAAATGTATTTCGCGCGAGAGTGAACCCTTCATCCCCACGCGAGCGCCTGAGCCGAGCCGTTCGGCGTAGCCCCGTGTCGCGGGTTTTTCCGAGCCCCGGTATCAAGCCGCCCCGTCCGTCGAACCCTCGCATCGCGTTCCGCAGCGCCCCGGTGCTTACGCGTTGCCGATGCTTCGCACGTTCGGCACCACTTCGAACACCCCGCGGCGCTTTGCCTTCGCAAGAATGCGCAATGCGTCGCGGTAGCCTCGGCGGAGCATCTTTCTCGCATGCATGCGAGACGTGAAGGGAAGGCGCCCGAGATCTGGGGACACGACCAAGACCTGGATTTGCGGATACATCTTGTGAATGAGGTCGATGCCACGCTTCTCTTTTTCGTTGAGGATGATGTTCAACGACTGGCGGACAACCGCGAGCCCACCCCGGTGGACCAGTGATGGGCTCCCTACCCGACCGACGTGCGGACGGTAGACGTTGGAAATGATCACGACGTCGGCGCCGGCCTCGACGGCCAGGTCGATGCTGAGTGTGCGAACAATCTCGCCGTCGATGTAGAAGCGATCGCCGATGCGATACGGGCGGAAAAGACCTGGCACGCAGGTGGAGGCCGCAATCGCCTTGCTGATTGGAACGTCGTCGCGGTACCCACGACCGAAGACCACGCGACCGCGGCCGTCGACGTCGGTAGCCGTCACCATGAGGTGCTTTTCGAGGTCACGGAAATCGTTGCTGGGCAATTGCTCGGCTACGAAGTCCTCGAAGCGGTCGATAGAGAAAAGGCCGCTGCTGAGATAGCCCAAGCTTCGGCGCTGCTCCTGATTTGGCAAGCCGAGGAAATACCGGGCCTTGAGCGGCGGGCTCTCGAGACCTCGCTGCCAAAAGGGGCGAAACCAGTCGATCAACTGCTCGGGCGTGTACCCCTCGGCGTAAAACGCACCCGCGATCGCTCCGGCTGACGCGCCGACGCAGATGTCAGCCTCGATGCCCAACTCCTGCATCGCCCTGAGCACACCGACGTGAGCCACACCCTTCGCGGCGCCACCTGAACCTACGAATGCAACCCGCGGACGTGCCATCTTCTCCAACCGTGGCACAGGTCGCGCGCCTCGTCGACACGCGATGCCGCTGCGGCCGCGGCTCAGGGGCCGCTGACGGGCATCGCCGTCGCTGCCTTCTTCCCGAGATACGCCTCTCGCGTCACTTCGCGAAGCAGCGGCCTGGCCTCTCGTGAAAGAGCCGACCTCGGCCATTTCTTAATCAGGAGCTTGAGCGCATCACGCGCAGTGTCGAGATCGCCGACGTCCCGGGCGCAGCGTGCCACCAGCCACCAACCATCGGCCTGCAGCGCGACGTCTGTCGTTTGGTCTGCGACCTGTTGCGCATACACGAGCGCCTCCGCTGAACGCTTCTCGCTCCGCAACGAGAGCGCGAGGCTCTGCTTGACCGATGGAATGTGCGATCCGTTTGGGTGCTGCTCGAGGGCCTCTTTGAATCGCCCAATCGCTTCAGCGTGCTTCTTCCCCTCGGCGAGCGCGAGCCCCTTCTGATACGCCTCGAGCGAGAGGTCCTGCCGGAACTGCTGTTCGAAGTCGCGGAACACGGCCGCCTCGGCAGGGGACAAGGCTTCCTTGGACATGGCCGGGTAGTCACGAACGACCTCCGCACGTTTCCGGGCTCGAATCAGATCGTAATACCTGGCTGCCTTTGCGGCCGCAGTTCCCCGGTCCGACGCCCGGCGAACTTCGTCCCCCAGGTCGTTTCGAAGCTCTTCGGCGGCGGTTTCGGCGGCCAGTTTGTCCGATTGCATCGCTCCGGTTTGCGCGTCGAAGTAAAGCTTGAGCCCAACGAACGAAAGGACGCCGATCACCGCGATCGCGACACCGCTGTTCCAGTTGAGGCGCCTTTCGTATCCGGCCTGACGCTTCGCGATCGACTTGATGTCTGCGCCCAGGGCATTGACCAGATTGTTGGTCTTGATGATCAGACCACGACTTTCGACGATCTCTTTCTTGATCTGACGCACCTCGTCGTCGACATCTCGCATGGAACCCGGAGTACCGCCGACCTGCACGAGAGGCAAGGGCAGGCGCTTGACGGGGCCAGACGGGCCGCCTACAAGCCGAGCCGTGGAGGTTTCCGTGGGGCTTCGCCGTATCTCTTTGATCGCCGTATTGATGATCGCGAGTTGCAACGCTTTGGCGGACTATGCGCTGGTTGGTAGTGCCTATGTACCCGCCGCACACGGCGAAATCGACGTCGAGAAAATCGACAAGCAACAGATTCTCGTCACGGTGATATTGGACCACCTCGTTCCACCCGAAAAAGTCGAGCTCGGGCTGACGCACTACGTGGTTTGGTTCAGCGCCGCAGGCGAGCTTCCCGTGCGTCAGCTGCCGCTCGAGTACGATGCCGAGACCCAGACCGGCCGTGCCGCGATTCCGACCAGCCTGCGCGAGTTCGAGCTTCAGATCACCGCCGAGAATGGCGATACCCCCAATCAACCAAGCGACCTCGTCGTCGCTTCCCAGCAGATCCGCGAGAAGTAGACCCATGGCAGACACCTCCGACATCAAGAAAGGCTTCAAGATGCTCCTCGACGGCGTGCCGTTCGCAGTCGTGGATCACCAGTTCGTGAAGCCGGGCAAGGGACAGGCCTTCATTCGCACCCGCATAAAAAACATGATGACCGGGGCGGTGATCGACCGAACCTTCAAGAGCGGCGAGAAGCTGGACAAGGCCGACACGGAAGAGCGCACGATGCAGTACCTCTACCCCGAGGGAGAAACGCGTGTGTTCATGGATACTCGGAGCTACGAGCAAATGGCTCTAACAAACGAGCAGCTCGGCGAGAACGTGCACTACCTTCTCGACGGGACTGAGGTCGACATCATGCTGTTCGACGGTCGCCCGATCGGTGTCACGCCACCGACGTTCGTCGAGCTCCTGGTCACCGAAACGGAGCCCGGGTTCAAGGGCGACACGAGCAGCAACACCACGAAGCCCGCAACGCTCGAAACGGGTCTGCAGGTAAACGTGCCGTTGTTCGTCAACGCAGGCGATCGGCTCAAGGTCGACACGCGGACCGGCTCCTACGTGGAACGCGTCAAAGGCTGAGCGCCGAGTGCCGGAGCCTGCTGATGCCACAATGGTTCAGGTACTGGAGCTCCGCGCCGCCCTGCTGACGGCGATCCGACGCTTCTTCGCAGACCGTGAATTCATCGAAGTAGAGACCCCGGCCATCGTTCCCTCGCCGGGCCTCGACGTCCATCTCTCGGCATTCGAAGTGCGAGACGCCAAAGGCAAGCCCATCGGCTGGCTCGCAACGAGCCCTGAATACCAGATGAAGCGACTTTTGAGCGCGGGCGCGAAGCGAATCTTTCAAATCTGCCGAAGCTACCGCGGCGAGGAGCGTGGGAGCCATCACGAACGCGAGTTCACGATGCTCGAGTGGTATCGCGCGGACGCGACGTCCGACGAGGTGATCGCCGACACCGAAGAGCTGGTCGCATTCGTCGCCGGCTCACTGGACCAACCCGCCCCCGAGGTTCAGCCGCCTTGGCAGCGGATGACGGTGGACGAAGCGCTGCAGTTCCACGCGAACCTGACGCTGGCCTCGTTGCTCGACGACGAGGAGCGGTTCTTTCGCGTTTGGGCCGAGGAGGTGCAACCGCGTCTTGGCAACGAGCGGCCGATCGTCGTGACGGATTGGCCGGCGTCGATGGCGTCGCTAGCGAAGCTCAAGCCCAATGGGATGGCAGACCGCTTCGAGGCGTTCTTCCGGGGTGTGGAGCTGTGCAATGGCTTTGGGGAGCTCACGGACGCCGTCGAACAACGGCGACGATTCGAGCGAGATCAGGCAGAGCGCCAAGCAGACGGTCGCCCCGTCTATCCCATCGATGAACGCTTCTTGGCCGACCTCGAACGAGGCATGCCCGAAAGCGGTGGCAACGCGCTTGGCGTGGACCGCTTGCTGATGCTGCTCCTGGGCGCGTCCTCGATTCAGGCAGTCATGCCGTTTCCCGAAGAGCGGCTTTAGCGGCTCAACCCAACCCCGCGGGCATCGGGGGCGCCGGTCGTTTCACGCTTCGCGCTCGACGGCCTTTGCACGCTCCCACATCTGGTCTAGCTCAGGCTCTTCGTAGTCTCGAAGGCTCTTGCCATCCGCTTGCGCTGCGAGCTCGCAGTGCCTGAATCGGGAGGAGAAGCGATTGAGCGAAGCGCGAATGGCGGCTTCCGGATCCAAACCCTGTTTGCGGCCGTAGGTCGCCAGCGCGAACAAGAGGTCGCCGAGCTCGTGCTCGAGGGCAGCGATGTCACGGCTCTCGGCGGCTTCGTCGAGCTCCTCGAGCTCTTCGTCGATTTTCGCACGGGGACCCCCCGCGTCTGGCCAATCGTAGCCGACCGCACTGGCCTTCTCCCCTATTCGCACGGCGCGCAAGAGCCCCGGCAAGGCCAACGGAACACCGCTGAGTGCGCCGCGGTTCTTTTTCTCCTTTGCCTTAATCGCTTCCCAGCTGTTGATGGCGCCACTGGCGTCGTCCACCTCTTCGTCTCCGAACACCCAGGGATGCCTGCGAACGAGCTTCTCGCAAATCGCATCGACCACGCCATCGATATCGAACCAACCTTTTTGATCGGTAAGCGCAGCTTGAAAGACGACTTGCAGCAGGAGGTCACCGAGCTCTTCGCGGAGCATCTCCGGAGTGCCCTGATCAATCGCGTCGACGACTTCATGGGCCTCTTCGATTACGTATTGGCGAAGGGTTTCGAGGGTCTGCTCGCGATCCCAGGGGCAGCCTTTGGGACCGAGGAGGGTGCGCATCAGCTCGACGAGGCGCGTTAACGACTGACCTTGTTCACTCACCGTGCGGGTCTAGCACAGGCGGTTGACTAGCCCCAGCAGCAGGCGTCATTGTCGCACGCCATGGCGTACGCAAAGAGTGCAGTCAGCTCCCAGCAGATCATCGACGCGGCGATCCGTGTCCTCGCGCGCCAGGGCTACGCCAACACCAGCCTGCTCGACATCGCCAAAGAGGCCGGCATGAGCAAGGGCGCCTTGCACTATCACTACCCGACCAAAGAAGCGTTGATCCATACAGTGCTCGAGACGGCGTGCAACGCCGTTCAAACACGGACGATGCAGGCCTGGTCACCCTCGGACAATCCCTTCGCGGCGCTTCGGAAGTCGCTCGAGGAGCTGTGGGCGACGCGCGCGGAGCGCAGCGACGAGGCCCTGGTGGTCGCCGACCTGCTCGCGCTCAGTCTGTCCGATGAAAGCCTTCGTCCAAAGCTGGCCGAATTCTACGAGCTTGGCGCTGAGCAGATCCGCGCATATCTCGAACAGAACTTGATATCGCTCGGCCTCGAGCCTCGAATCTCTCTCGAAATCCTGCCGCGGATCGTGATCGGGCTCCTCGACGGCTTGGTGATGCAAGCATTCGTCGACCCCGACGCCCTGTCTCCCGATGAAGTCGTCGACGCCGTGCAGACGATCGCGATTTCGATATTCACCGGAGGCTCCGGAAGGTGAGCGCGCTCGATTCGGTAAGAGCGCAAGACGGCGCGATGCGCGCTCTCACCCGCGCCCGTGAGCACGGTCGACTGGCTTCAGCCTACCTTTTCGATGGACCGAGCGGCGTAGGCAAAGAGCTCGCCGCCCGTGCGCTGGCTACGGATATCGTCGCTTCGGGCGATCCCCACATCGTCGAGCGAATCGAGCTGGGGGCGCATCCCGACGTACGGGTGTTCGGTCCACGAGACGAAGGCAGGCGGAACATCCAGGTCGAAGTTCTCCGTACCGAGATTCTCCCACTCGCCCAGTTCGCTCCCTTCGAGGCCGCCGCCACGTTCTTCATCTTTCCCGAGGCCGACGTTTCGTTTCCGGTGTTTCAGCCTGAGGCAGCCAATGCCTTGCTCAAGACGCTCGAAGAGCCCCGCCCCAACGTGCACTTCATCCTCACCTCGGAACGCCCGGACTCACTGCTTCCAACGATTCGCTCGCGCTGCCAACGCATTCGATTCGGGCGGCTTCCTCAAGCGATTCTCGGCGACATCCTCAGGTCGCAAGGGGTCTCCGAAGATTGCATCGCACCAGCCATCGCGCTGAGCGGAGGCCGGGCCGACGTCGCGTTGGCCCTCGCAAGCGACGGCGCGGTGGAGGCGCTGAGTGAGCTCGTGTTTTCGATCGACGATGCGATTGGGAGCCCTGGCCCCGGCGTTCTGGTCGAGCTTGCCGAGCAGTTGGCCAGGCGGGACGACCTCGAGCTGGCGCTGCTGACGCTCCAAAGCTTTTACCGGGATCTCGCAGCGACCTCGCTGGGCCTCCCTGCCGAAGAGTTGGGGTTCTCCGAACGCGTAGAGGAGTTGCGCGAGCGAGCGGCGCCGATTTCGTCGACCGCCGCCGCTGCGCGTGTCTCCCTCATTCACGACTGCGTGCGATCCATGCAAAAGAACGCCAACAAGCAAGTTGCGCTCGACTCGTTGCTCTTTGGTCTTCGAAATCTCCGCTAGCTGGCGTCTCGGCTGATATTGGCTAGTCTCGGGCGCGAAATGGCTCGTCCCTTCTACGTCACCACGCCGATCTACTACGTCAACGATCGGCCACACATCGGGCACGCGTACTCCACCGTCGCCGCGGACGTGGTGTCGAGGTACCAGCGCCTCCGCGGTAAGCCGACGTACTTCCTGACCGGCCTCGATGAGCACGGCCTGAAGATCGAGCGCCGCGCCAAGGAAGAGGGGCTCGCCCCCCGAGATTTCGTCGACCGGATGGCGGCGCCGTTCCGGCTTGCCTGGGAGGAGCTCCACTGCGCACATGACGGCTTCATCCGAACGACGTCAGCCCAGCACCGCGAGAACGTTCAAGCCCTTTGGAAACTGATGGCCGCACGCGGAGACATCTACCTCGACGACTACGAAGATTGGTATTGCGTTGGCTGCGAGTCCTTCAAGACCGAGAAGGAGCTCCTCGAGGGCAATCTGTGCCCGATTCATCAGAAGCCCGTGGAGCGGATCAAGGAGCGCAGCTACTTCTTCCGCCTGAGCAAGTACACCCAGCCCCTGCTCGACTACTACGAAGCGCATCCGGAATTCGTGAGACCTGACGCGCGCTTCAACGAAGTGAAGTCTTTTGTCAAAGAAGGACTACGCGACTTGTCGATTTCGCGGACCAGCTTTCGCTGGGGCGTCCCGGTGCCCGATGATCCGGAGCACGTAGTCTACGTCTGGCTCGACGCCCTGATGAACTACGTGAGCGCGCTGGGCGGTCCGGCCGACGAAGGCGAAGCACCACTTTACGACGAATTTTGGAAATCATCCGAAGCGATCGTTCACATCGTCGGCAAAGACATCCTTCGCTTCCACACGATCTACTGGCCTGCATTCTTGATGAGCGCGGGCATCCGCCTTCCGACCCAGATCTGGGCGCACGGCTGGCTCACGGTCAACGGCGAGAAAATGTCGAAGTCCCTCGGCAACTTTCTCCCGCCGGGCCCGCTGGTCGAAGCGGTGGGCGCAGACGTGTTGCGTTACTACTTCATGCGCGAGGTCGGCTTTGGCCAGGACGGCGACTTCAGCCACCGGAATCTTCTCAATCGGTACAACGGCGAGCTCGCCAACGGTCTCGGCAATTTGATGAATCGAATCGTCGCGAGCATCCTCAAAAAGAGCCTCGACGGTCGGGTGCCGGAGGTTGACCTCGAGCAACTCGATCCCATCGACCGGCAACTGATCGACAAGGCCAAGGACGCGTCCGCGGAGGCGGCCAAGCACCTGGAGGCGCTCGCGTTTCACCGGGCGCTCGACACGATTTGGGAGCTCGTTTCGGCTGCAAACAAGTACGTCGACACGACCGCGCCATGGAGGCTCGCCAAGCAGGACGACAAAACACGACTGGAGCAGGTTTGTTACACGGTGCTCGAAACGCTCAGATGGCTCTCGATCATGCTCTTTCCGGTGATGCCCGAGAAGTGTAACGAGCTGCGTGCGCAGCTCGGGATGCCCCCGCTGCTGCCTACGGAGCAGGTCGATCTCTGGCCGAGTGCTTGGGGCGGTCTGAGGCCTGGCACGAGGACGAAAAGCGCCACGCCGCTGTTCCCCAGGTTCGACGACGCGCAGGAGCGCTCGATGTTGGAGCGCCTCGGCGTGGAAGCTCCGAAGACAGAACAAAAGAAGGCAGCGTCCATGACGGAGACCGAGAAACCCACAGACGAGTTCATCGAGTTCGACGATTTCATGAAGGTCGACCTTCGGGTGGCCCTGGTGAAAGAAGCGGAAAAGGTCGAGAAGAGCAAAAAGCTGATCCGGCTCGTCGTCGATGCGGGAGAAGCGGAGCCGCGCCAGATCGTGGCCGGCATCGCCGAGCACTACAGTCCTCAGGACCTCATTGGTCGACGAGTCGTCATCGTCGCCAACCTCAAACCCCGCAAGCTGATGGGCCTGGAGTCGCAAGGGATGGTGCTCGCCGCAAGTGACGAGAGCGGTCTGTGCGTGCTCGGCGTCGACAAAGACGTCGAACCCGGGTCGCCCGCGAAGTGATCCCTCCGCTGACACCAACGTTCGACGCCGCACTTCGAGACGTGAGAGCTCAACAGCCTCGATTTCGAGGCGCGGCGGCTGCACGGCTTGCGGACCCTCCGGCCGACCGAAGAGGCGAAGCCGTCCAAGGCCTGCTCAGCCTGGCAAGGGACGAGGTCGGCGCAGTGCGTGAGGCCGCGTTCGAGTCACTTGGTGCGCTCGGCGCGCGCGAAGGGTTGAGCACCCTGCTCGAGGCCTTCGATGACGACCACACCGGCGCCCGTCAAACGGCAGTGCTCGCAGTCGGACGCGTCGCACCCGACGCGGGAATCGACGCGATCGCTGCCTTGCTCGAGGATCCCCGCCCGGAGATGCGCTTTTCGGCGATTTGGACCTTGTCGTACCTCGGTGCAGAGCAATCCGAACGGGTTGCCGCGGCCCTGAACGATCGAGACGCCGAAGTGCGCACGCTCGCGATACAATGCCTCGGAGAGCTGGACGCTACGGGCAAAGTCGATGCGATCGCGCGCTGCTTGGACGACGCGTCGGACTCGGTTCGCTTCGCCGCTGCAACGAGCCTCGCGAGCTTGGGTGACGCCAGGGGCGCTTCAACGCTTCGGGCGTCTTTGAGCGAGCCCGACCGTGCCTTTGCTGCCGCGGTGGGGCTTGGCGACCTCGCCGACCGGGACTCCTTGGCGGCGTTGACGCGGCTTGCGAAGCATCGTTGGCGGTCTCCCATTTTGCGCGCTGCCGCCGCGCGCGCCCTCGTCCGTCTCGGCGACCCGGCTGGCACCGAGGTGATTCGCAGGATTGTGCGAAGCTGGCGGATCGAAGCTCGCCAGTACGGTGTGGAGCTCGTGGGGGAGCTCGGCCTGACGTCGCTTCTCCCCGACGTGACCCGCGCATTGCGTAAGAGCCGAAAAGCCGAAAGGCCGGTATACGAAACCACGCTCGAGCAGCTCGCCCCCAAGAGCGAGAGGGCAAAGGCCTTGCTTGCTTCTCTTCGGCAGACGAACCACCCTCCGTCGTGAACCGGGCCATGCTGTTCGACACTCACTGCCACTTGGACGACCCACGTCTCTTCGGCGAGCTGGACGCCGTGCTCGAGCGCGCCGCGGAAGCGGGCGTACGGCGCATCACCAGCATCGGCTGCGCGAGCGACGTGGCTTCGGTGACCTCCGCGATCGAGATCGCCCGACGACATCCCGACCGGATCTCGGCGACCGTCGGCGTCCATCCGCACGACGCCAACCATCTCGACGACGCGCTCTGTGATGCGATTCGCGACGCCGGCACCGATGCATCCGTGGTCGCGATCGGCGAAACCGGTCTCGACTTCCACTACGACCACTCGCCCCACCCCGTTCAAGAAGAAGCGTTCCGATTGCAGATCTCGATCGCCAAAGAGCTCAAGAAACCGCTCGTCATTCACACGCGATCGGCCCCTGACGACACGCTGCGAATCTTACGCGAAGAGTCCGCGAAGGACGTGGGCGGCATCATCCATTGTTTCAGCGAGGACGCCCCCTTCGCCAGAGCTGCGCTCGAGCTGGGATTCGTATCCTCGTTCAGCGGGATTGTGACCTTCGACAAGGCGATCGCGGTCCAGCAAGCGGCCATCCAGCAGCCGGCGGACGCGCTTCTGATCGAAACGGATGCCCCCTATTTGGCCCCGATCCCGAAGCGGGGAAAACGCAATGAACCCGCTTATGTAGCCTATACGGCATCCCGTATCGCAGAGCTTCGCGGCGAGGACCCAGAGGCCCTGGCCCAGGCCAGCTACCAAAACGCCGTCCGAATCTTCGGAATTCAAGAATGATCAGCGACTGGGGCGGTTGAACCGCATCCGCCTTGACTCCCCTCCGCGCATCACTATCTTTGCGGCCCTTTTCCGGGTGGAGAACAGCTGTGAATACGAATCCCGGCCTAATCGGCACCAAGCTTGGCAATACACAAATCTTCCTCGACGACGGGGAGGTCCGACGCGTCACTGCAATCAAGGCGGGGCCCTGCGTCGTCGTCGGCAAGCGCACCCCTGCGAAAGACGGCTATTCCGCGCTGCAGCTCGGCTTCGGCAGCCGTCGCGAAGCGCTCGTGAGCAAGCCCGAGGCGGGGGCGTTCAAGAAGGCCGGCGTGGACGCCCAGCGGGTCGTTCGCGAGTTTCGAATCGACGAGTCGCTCCTCGAGCGCTTCGAGGTCGGCCAGACCCTGGGCGCGGCCGACATCTTTCAAGATGGCCAGTTCGTCGATGTCTCTGCCACGAGCAAGGGCCGTGGCTTCACAGGCGTCATGCGGCGACACAACTTCGCCGGCGCCGGCACCGTCGGTCACGGCACGCACGAGTCCAAACGCGGTGGGGGTTCGATCGGTATGGCGACGACCCCAGGCCGTACGCACCGCGGTCAGAAAATGCCGGGCCAGCACGGCAACAAGAAGGCAACGATCTTGAACCTTCGCGTCGTCAGGGTGCTCCCGGACGAGAACATCGTCCTGGTCGAGGGCGGCGTTCCCGGCCCCCGGAACGGTTTCCTCACTTTGAAGGGCGCCATCAAGAAGGCAGCGGTGCCGCTTCCCGAGCGCGCGATCAAAGAAGAAGAGGCCTCCGCAGAGGCGCCGGAAGCCACCGACGAGGGCTAACTGAGCCGCCGCCGCCAGCAGGATCACCACGGACGCCGCGCGCGGCGCGAAGGGTACCCCGCTCGTTCGGTTTACAAGCTCCAGGAAATCGACCGACGCCTTGCTCTGTTCAAAAAGGGCCAGCGCGTTCTCGATCTTGGAGCAAGCCCCGGCTCCTGGACCCTCTACGCCGCCGAGAAGGTAGGCCCCGGCGGTCGCGTGCTCGGAATCGACCTCAACGACCCGGACATTGCACTACCGGACCATGCCGAAATTCGTGTGATGGACGCTTTCGAGGCGGATCCGCAGAGCCTGGGGGGCCCGTTCGACCTAGTCATCAGCGACATGGCGCCGAAGACGAGCGGCCAGCGCCATGCCGATCAGTTCCGAAGCTACGAGCTCGTCATCCGCGCGCTCGAGCTCGGCAAGGCGGTGCTCCGGCCGGGCGGCAGCTTCGTCGCGAAGATCTTCCAGGGCGCCGAGTTCGAGGACGCACGCGGAGCAATGCGCGAAGTGTTCGGCAAAGTCCGGACCATCCGCCCTGATGCAACACGCGACGAAAGCTACGAGCTGTTCTTGGTCGGACTGGTATTCGAGCCACTCAATTCCTGAGCGCCTCGAGCCGTGCGCGCGCGCGATCCGCATAAGGCCCATCCGGATCGAGATTCGCGGCGCGTCTCAGATGGGCGCGAGCCTTCCCCAGCTGGCCCCGTTTCGCCAGGATCGAGCCGTAGGCATACTGAAGCGCTGGATCTCGCTCGTCCTGTCCGACAGCGCGGCGCATCGTTGCTTCCGCCGCGTCGAGGTCCCCGGTTGCGTACTGAGCCAAGGCCAGCTCGGCGAGAAGCTCCGTCGGGGGCGGTTCGGGCGCCTGCCGGAGCGCCGTCTGCAGAACCGGCACCGCCTCGGCCGGTAAGCCGGCGCGTCGCAAACCCTCCCCGACCGCGATCGACAGCAAGACGTCGCCGAGGATCATCGAACGAACAGCGCGGAGCTGCACCGCTGCGTCTTCGGGCCTCCCTGCATCGAGGAGCATCATGGCCAAATTGATTCGAGGGATCGGATCGTCAGGGAGTCGATCGATGGTCGCGAGGTATTCACGTTCGGCGTCCCCCAGCTTTCCGAGCTCTTCGTAGGAGAGCGCGAGATTGAACCGCGCGGCGGCGAGCGAAGGGTCCAGGGCGACCGCGCGCTCGAGTATGGCCGTAGCTTCCGTCAGCTTGCCCGCTTCCCGCAGGAGCACGCCCAGGTTGTTGAACGGTTCGGCGAAATTCGGATCGAGGGTGGTCGCACGCCTGTACGCTTTCTCGGCCGAGGCCCAATCATTCGTCGCCTCCTGCGAGAGCCCCAAATCAAGCCAGGCCCTGGCGTCATTCGGGTCATCGGCGAGTGCCTTGTCGAAAACACGCTTCGCCTCCGTAACCTTGCCTTCGGCGAGCAAGCGCTCTCCGCGAAGCACATCGGGGCTGGCCGAAGGACGACTGACAACCGCGTGCGACGGCACCTCGGCCGGTGCGCTTGGACTGGAGCCACAGCCCGCGCAGAGCGCTCCGCCAAACAGAAGAGCTCCCAGAGCCTTCACAGGACCCCTTCACGTGCATGAAGCGCGAGGATTCGATCGTAGAGCACCCGCTGCAGGCGCTTCAACCGCTCGTTGTCGTGGACCTTATTCCCATCGGCGTCGGAAATGTAGAATACGTCCGCGACGCTCTGGCCTTCGGTGTTCACTTTCGCCAGCGCGATGGTCAAATCGAGCTGGTGCAACGTGCGCGCAATCTCATGCAAGAGGCCGATGCGGTCGCGTGTGAAGACGTCCACGACCGTGTATCGCAGGGACGCGTTGTTATCGACGCTGATGTGCGTAGGCACCTCAGGACCGGGGCGCACCGACCAGGGAGGCGGCGTGCTCTGTCGCGCGATCAAATCCTGGGCGGAGACGCGGTCCGTGACTCGGTGCGCGATATCTTCTTGGAGCGCCTCGGCGAGCCTCGTGGGTGAGGGTGTATTGTCCCCCACTCGAACCCAGAACACGTCGAAAACCTCGTCCCCGCTCTCCCGGTGGCGCGTGTAGAGCTGTGCCGCGAGGATCGAGAGATCGTGCGCGGCGAAAACCGCGGTGAGATCTGCAAGCAAGCCCGAGCGGTCCGCAGAGACCACCACAACCGACTCCACGTCTTCACCCGGGCCCGGGCCCACGCGAACGGTCGCTAAGACGTCGTCGCGGTCGCGCGAAATGCGGGCATGGCGTCGAACGACGTCCACCGGGTTGGCTAGGAAGTAGCGCTCTGGCATTTCATCGATGAAGCTTTGAAGCTCGTCCTGCCCGGCATCGCCTGCGAATCCGACGACGGCCTGTAGCTTCACCTCCAGAACACGGCTTTCGGTCTGTGCGGACGCACTGCCAGATTCGAGTTGCGCGAGCGTCGCGAGGTAGAGGTCCTCGAGCGAGCGCGCCTTCCAGGAAGTCATCGCTTTGGGATTCACGGTCGAGACGACCGAAACGGTGCACAGGAACAGGTCGCGAAGGCGCTCGGGTGTTTCCACCATTTTGACGACTTCGTTCAGACCTTGCGGATCGTGGATGTCACGTTGGGTCGCCCAGCGGTAGAGCGAGTTTTGCTCACGGACGAGCCAAGCGACGTGCAGAGCGTCGACAGGAGCGAGGCCCAAGCGCAGCGCCACGTTCTCGGCGAGACGCGCGCCTGCTTGCTCTTGCTCCCGCCCCCGCGTGCGACCGAGCGAATGCAGGAGCACCGCCAAAAAGAGGGGAAGGCGCCTCGGGGCCTCTGCGGCAAGGCGGGCCGAAAGCGCTCGCCCGCGGCTCTCACCTCGGGTCAGTGCCTGCAGATGCTCGAGCGCTTTGACCGCATGAATGTCAGCGGTGTAGACGTGGAACACGTCGTGGTAGACACGACCGACCAGGGGCTCGAACTCGGGAATCATCGCGGAAACGAGCCCAACCTCGTGCAACTCGGCAACGGTCGAGCCGTTGCGGAATGCCGACTCGTCGATGTTGTTGAGCAGGGCTAGGAAGAGTTGCGTAGCCTCTTCGGAGTCCTGCAGCCGGAGACGCCATCGCTTGTCCGGTGCGATGCGTGCGATCGCGTCCAAGGCGGAATGGTCGGGCCGCTTGTGGTAGCGAAGAGCCTGTCGGTAGAAGCGAAACGCCAGCGCGGGATCGCCGTCGAGCCGTTGAGGTTTCTCGAGGCTGATTGTCCCGTCCGCCAAAACGATCCCATGTGCAAGCTTCCGGAACGTGGCGGCTCGAGTCCGATTGCGCGGGCGAGCGCGTTCGAGCATCCGTTCCGCGGTGAGCGCAACGATCCGGGCGTGCCGATAGTAGGCCTGCATGAATTGCTCGACACCTAGGGCGACGCCATCGACGAAGCCGAGCTCCTGCGCAATGTCTTCTTGATCGCCAAACGTGAGCCGGTCTTGCTGACGGCCTGCACGCAAATGCAGAAGATTGCGGACCCGCCAGAGCATCTCTCCAGCGTCTTCGATCTCTCGAACCTCGCGCGCGAGAAGTGCACCCGTTCGGACGTAATCCTGCTCGTCCCGCGCGCCCCAGCGGGCTCGTGCCGCCCATTCAGCCACGTCCATGTCCCGCAAGCCGCCGCGCCCCTGTTTCACGTCCGGCTCTAGAAGGTACAGGCTGCCGCCGAAACGGCGGTGGCGTATCTCGGTGTCCTGCTCGAGCGCCCCAAGGAACTCGACGAGGTACGGCTCGAAGACCTGCTCGCGCGCTCCACGCTCCAGCGCATCTAGCAGCGAACCGCTGCCGGCGACACGCCGGAAGTCTATCAGCGTCGTGGTGGTGCGGATGTCCTGGCGCGCAAGACTCAGTGTCTCATCTACGCTTCGAACGGCGTGCCCGATGTCAACTCCGAGATCCCAAAGTGGGTAGAGAAGCCCCTCGGCCAGCGCCGCGACGAACGGGTCGTTCGAATCGTCGCAAAGGAACACGACGTCGACGTCGCTGTGGAGACCGAGCGTCGAGCGGCCATAGCCTCCAACCGCAACCAGAGCGACGCGCCCCAGCGGCTCGAGACCTAGCGCGTGCGTGGCCGCATCCGAGGCGCAGTACAGGGCGCTGAGTAGACCGTCGAGGGCGCGTGCGTGAGAGCGAGCCGTACCGACGCCCGGGTCCCCTCGGCGCACCGCGTCCTCGAACGCCCGGCGATAACCACCCAAGTATCCGCTGCAGGTCTTGCCGAGCGAAGGTGCGAGCCCACCCAGATCGACGACCGGACTGGAACCATCCGACAAAGGCTAGCGAGTATGACCGCCGACCATGCGGTCGGCAAGCCATCCCCCCTATCGAGTCAGGAGGTAAGACGCAACACCTGATGCGATCCCGTCGGCAAGGGCTCGGCGATATCGATGCTTGGCTAGAGCGCGCGCATCAGGCTCGTACGTCAGAAAGGACGCTTCGAGAAGCACGGCCGGCATGCGGGCGCCCACCAAGACGTAGAACATTGCGCGCCGAACACCGCGATCCGCGAGTTTGGGAAGAACGGTGCGGCCCCGTTTGAGGGTGTGGCGCTGAATCTTTCCGGCCAAGGTCAGCGAGCCCTCCACTTGGTTCTTCCGATGGTGCTTTGCTAGGAGACTTTGAATGCCCGTCACCTCGGCAACGCGCGTGCCGTTCTCGCGCGCTGCCAGCCGAAGGGCCTGACGGTTGTTCGTCGTGTCCAAAACGAAGGTCGTTACACCGCCTTTGCGCACCTGCTCCGAGCTCGCGTTTAGATGGATTGAGACGAACACATCGGCCTCCATCGCGTTGGCCATGGCGCAGCGTTCTTCGAGCGAAAGATCGACGTCGCTCGACCGTGTGAGCATCACGCGCGAACGCGGCATGATCGCACGCAGCTTGGCTGCCGCCAGCTCGGCCAACTCGAGTGCCACCTGCGACTCGACGAGACCATATCGATCGTTTGCCGCACCAGGTTCCTGACCACCGTGCCCAGGGTCGAATACCACTAGCGGCCTTCTCTTGTTCCGTGAAGAGCGCGCGGCGCTCACGTCGATGACGATACGATACGGGTCGGTCAGGAAGAACACGCGACCCGACGCGGTCGGTGAGAGGTCCAGCACGACGCGAGGGTTGGGCGTGGCAAGCCGGACGCGCTGGAGGCCTCCTCGCTCGACCGCCTGAGAAACCGGGACACTAGCGTCCCATTCGGCGTGCTCGAGCTCGATGGAGATGCGCGGCGGCAAGATCCCCTCCGCGGGAAGCTGCTTTTGCGTGAACAGTGGCACTCCTTCGAAGAGAAGCACTACACGTGCACCGGCCGCCTCCTTCGCGTCAGCGCCGTAGACGTCGATGCGCAGCAGCCGGGCCTTTGCGACCCGAGCGTCGGCTGGCTCGACCAGCTCCACGGACGGCGCGGAAAGCTCCTGCTGACGCCGCGGGGACGAATCAGCCTGGCAGCCCGAGGTGGCCAACAGCAGCCCGAGCACGGAGAGCCTCCATCTGTCTGCCCCTCTTCGAATGGACGCGTGTCTACGCGACGAACGCACGAGCGTCAACGGACCGTCGCTCGTTGACCCGCTCGGGTCGATCGCCTAGCTTCCGCCGCATGGCGGGGTTGACCTATCGCGACGCCGGAGTCGACATCGAGGCGGGTGAAGAGCTCGTCCAACGGATCAAGCCACTCGCTCAATCGACTCGTTCAGAACACGTGCTCAGCTCGCTCGGTGGATTTGCCGGACTGTGCGCGATCCCGAGCGACGTCGAGGAGCCGATCTTGGTTTCCGGAACCGACGGAGTCGGAACCAAGCTGAAGCTGGCTTTCGAGCTCGCGCGTCACGACACGATCGGCATCGATCTCGTGGCGATGTGCGTCAACGACATCATCACGGTCGGCGCCAAGCCGCTATTCTTCTTGGACTACTTTGCGACATCGAAACTCGACGTGGACCAGGGCGAGGCGGTCGTGAAAGGCATCGCGGAAGGGTGTCGCCAGTCCGAGTGCGCTCTTCTCGGGGGCGAAACGGCCGAGCTCCCTGGGTTCTACGCCTCCGGGGAATACGATTTGGCGGGTTTCGCGGTGGGCGTCGTCGGTCGCAGGCAGATCATCGACGGCAAAGCCACGAAACCGGGCGACAAGCTCATCGGCGTCGCCTCTTCGGGGTTGCACTCGAACGGTTTCTCATTGGCACGGCGCGTCCTCATCGAAGGCGATGCCCCACTCTCGCTGCAAAGCGCTTTCGGTCCGCGTGGCACGCTCGGTGACGCGCTGCTCCGACCCACCCGAATCTACGTGAACGCAGCGCGAATCGCGCTCGAGCACGGCGTGCATGCAATGTGCCACATCACCGGCGGCGGGCTCCCCGAGAACCTGCCTCGCGTCACGCCCAAAGGTCTAGGCCTTGCGATCGACGCAGGCTCTTGGACCGTCGACCCCCTTTTCGCGCTGATTCAGGCCCGGGGCGCCGTGGCCGACGCGGAGATGCGGCGCACGTTCAACATGGGCGTCGGATTCACGATGGTCGTCTCGCCTGAACGTGTAACGCAGCTGGTGGACGCGCTCAACGCCAGCGGCGAACGCGCATTCATCATGGGCGAGGTCGTCGAGCATGAGGGCGTTTCCTTCTCCTCTTAGAGCGATCCATGGACATCGTCGTTCTCGTTTCCGGTCGTGGTTCGAACTTGAAAGCGATTTGCGATGCGATCGACGCGGGAACCTGTGACGCAAGCATGGTTGGAGTCGTTTCCGATCGAAGAAAGGCATCGGCACTCGCTTTCGCAGACGCGCGAGCAATCCCGACTCGCGTAGTTCCACTCAGCAAAGGCGATGACCGCGATCTCTGGAACGACTCGCTAGCCGAAACGGTGGCGTCGCTCGCCCCGGACTTGGTCGTGTTGGCCGGGTTCATGCGAGTCCTGGGCGCGCCCTTGCTCGAACTCTTTCCGGGTCGCATCGTCAACGTGCACCCTGCCCTGCTTCCAGCGTTTCCCGGGCACAACGGGCCGCAAGACGCCCTCGCAGGCGGCGTTCGCGTCAGCGGATGTACAGTCCACCTCGTCGATGCCGGTGTAGATACGGGTCCGATCATCGCACAGGCGGCCGTCCCCGTGCTCGGCACCGACAGCGCGGAATCGCTTCACGCGCGAATCCAAGTTCAGGAGCATCGGCTCTTGCCGGCGGTGATTCATCAGATCGCAACCGGGGCGATCACGCTCGACCCGTTCACCGTGAGCATACCCGTTGCCGACCCCTCACGATCGCTGACCGTGCCGGACGCATAGATCCGTGCCCACGAGCTTCTACGACGTAGTCGTCCTGGGCACCCGACTGGAGCCACTGCTCTGTGCGGCCCTGCTGGCGCGCGAAGGGCTTCGAGTCCTCGTCCTCGGCCAGGGAGTCCCCGAGCCATTCTATTGCTTAGCGGGCGTCGAGATCGAGCCATACGGATTGACCATGGCGGGGGCACAGAGCCCGATCGTTCAGAGCACATTGGAGGAGCTCGCGCTCCGGCAGGACGTCCGACAGCGAATGGCGGATCGGGCCAACGTGTTTCAGTTGCTGCTCCCTGAGCATCGCTTGGATGTTTACCCGGAAGCCGACAGCTGGTTGGCGGAGCTCGACCGAGAGTTCCCAGGAGTGCGGCGCCAGGCTACGGACATCACGCGCACGCTCGCCGAGGTGCGACGCGAGCTCGACGCGGTGGGCACGCGAGGGCTCGTTTGGCCTCCTGAAACTTTTCTGGAACGTCAGCGGTTCTCGTTGACTGCGACTGCGCAACGTTTCGATCGGCAAGGGCAAGGTTGGACATCGTGGAACCAGCTCGCGGTGCGGCATCCCTTACGGACGGCGTTCGAGGCGGTGCTCCCCCACCTGTCGGGTCTCGTCCCCTCCCAGCATGCGGACTGCACTCGCGCGCGGCTACACGGGCACGTGCTGTCGGGCGTCGGTGAGCTCAGCGGCGGCTGGTCCTGGTTCCAACAAGCGCTATTCGCACGCATACGGTCTTGGGGCGGCGATGTCAGGCCGCGCGACCGGGCCGATTCCATTCGCCACGAAGGCAGGCGGGGCCACAGCGTTCGTCTCTCGAGGACCGACGAGGAAATCGGCTGCTCCCAGATTGCGCATGGCACCGCGATCGGCGAGCTCTCCCAGCTGCTTCCCGTACGCGGCTCGATGGCCACGATGTTCGAGCGAGTGGGTGAACCGCGTGCCCGCGCGTTCCGTTGCTCGGTCCACGTCCTCGCGGAAAAACGCGGCATCCCCGACGCACTTGGGCCTCTTGCCTTACGGTGTACGAGCGAATCCGACCCGAACCAGGTCTTCATGCTGCGGAGTCGCGACGTGGAATCAAACCGTGTGCTGCTCTCCGCGACCCGACTCGTTGATGAGCACCTCGTCGATACGGAATCCTCACCGCTTCACTTCGTCCGTGAAGAGGCGTTGGATGCAATTCGTGGCGTGGTCCCGTTTTTCGACGAACACGCGATCTGGGTGGATAGCCCGCACGATGGCCTGCCTCCTCGCGCGTTCCGCGCCGATACGGAACTTCCGTGCAGCAACCCGTGGGCCCGAGGGCCTTCGACGATGAGAGCCGTGTACGACTATCCAACGCGTCGCGCGCTTGGCGTGTGTGCGCTGCCTACACGTACCCCCGTTCGGGGGGTGTTCCTTTGCAACGAACAGGTCGCACCCGGTCTCGGTTTGGAAGGGTCTTTTCTGACCGGCACCTCGGTTGCCAAGATTATCGGCTCACTGTACCGACGACGGGACTGGCTCCGACGCGGTCCGTGGGCCCACCGTAGCGTTTAGGGCGAACTGCGTATCGCTCTGGTATGCTTTAGCCCATGGCGGCACCACAGGAGGCACCAAGGCTCACCCTTCGGCAGTTGCTTCGACTCATGGTCGAACGCGGCTCTTCGGATTTGCACATCACGACCGGATCGCCCCCGCAGCTCCGCATCGACGGCGCACTGATGCCGTTGCGAACGCCGCCGCTGAAACCGCGCGAAAGCAAGGCGCTCTGCTACGAGGTGATGACCGAAGATCAGCGCCTGCGCTTCGAAAAAGGGCATGAAATCGACTTCTCTTTTGGTGTGAAGTCGCTGTCGCGCTTCCGAGCCAACGTCTTTCTCCAACGCGGCGCAGTCTCCGGGGCGTTCCGAGCGATCCCATTCGAGATTCGGCCGCTAGATACGCTCGGGGTACCGCCCGTCGTCGCTGAGCTCTGCACACGACCGCGTGGCCTGGTCTTGGTCACCGGGCCGACCGGTTCGGGCAAATCGACCACGCTCGCGTCGATGATCGACAAAATCAATAGCGAACATCGTCATCACATCGTGACGGTCGAGGATCCCATCGAGTTCCTCCACTCGAACAAGCTATGCGTCGTGAACCAGCGGGAAGTCGGATCCGACACGGCGGGTTTCAAGGACGCGCTGAAGTACGTCCTACGCCAAGACCCTGACGTCGTTCTGGTCGGCGAGATGCGAGACCTCGAGACGATTGAAGCAGCGCTCACAATCTCCGAGACGGGCCATCTCGTGTTCGCAACGCTTCATACAAACACCGCGGTCCAGTCGATCAACCGTATCATCGACGTGTTTCCTTCGGGCCAACAGAGCCAGATTCGAGCCCAGCTCTCCTTCGTCCTTCAGGGCGTCCTCAGCCAGATGCTGCTACCGCGTGCGGACGGGCCGGGCCGCGCGATGGCCGTTGAAGCGATGGTGCCAAACGTCGCGATTCGAAACCTGATTCGTGAAGACAAGGTCCATCAGATGTACGGCATCATGCAGACCGGCCAGGGCACCTCAGGCATGCAGACGATGAATCAGTCGCTCTTGCATTTGGTCGCCCATGGGGCGCTGGACCGCGAGGTCGCCACGATTCGATCGCCGGAACCCGATGAATTCCTTCTAATGCTCGATCACTTGGACAAGAAGGGCTACCACCAGGCCACTCGCAGCGGTGGCTGATTCGGCTTCCTTCGAGATTTTTACTATCGTTAACGGTGGGATCTTGGTGATGGGACGCACGACGATAGGCCACGGGTGCATCGGGGCGGTTGTTCTGACCTTGGGCCTGCTGTCTTGCTCCGCGGCCGAAGCCGACACGGAGGCTTCGAGCCCGCCGCGAGCATCCGTCGAGGATCGAGCCGAGGCGGCAGAGGCGTACGACCACGCGACGTCAGCATATCTTTCCGGCCGCTACGAGCTCGCCGCACATTGGTTCGAGCGAGCCTATCGCTTGGTTCCAACATCCGCTGCATTGCTCCAGGCCGTGCGCGCGCACGACAAGGCAGGTAACTCGGTCCGCGCCGCAAACCTCGCGCTGCAATTGCGTGACGAGTACCCGTCGGACGAGCGCTCCAAGAAGGCCGCCAACGCGGTGATCCGAGCGGTCCAACCTTTGAACGTTCTCGTCAAGGCTGAGTGTGCGAAGGAATGTACCCTCGACCTCGACGGCGCCCTGCTGCAACATCCGACTTTCTTGGCGACGCCCGACGTCGAACATTCGCTCCATGCAACGTTCGACGACGGTGAAAGCTCGACGTATGTGCAAGGGTCAGCGGGTGAGATTGAGAAAGTGAATCTGGCCGCACCCGCTTCCCCGTCTCCACCGCCAATTCCCCGCTGGGGTTTCTTTTCGTCACTAGGCGCAACGATTGCACTGGGCGCGGTGACGGTCTGGTCTGGGATCGACGCAAACAGGGGCGTGGACGCCTACGAGGCGGCAGCCCGAACCGCCAACTCGCCCGGGATCAACAACGGTGGTTCTCCCACACCCGCGGAGCTTGCCGAATCCCTTCTCGAAGACGGACGCAAAAAGGAGCGTCGGACCAACATCCTCATCGGAGTCACCGCTGGAATGGCAGCAACGACCGCCATTCTCGGCGTGTTCACCAACTGGAAGGGAGAATCTCGAGAGCCCTCAGCCAAGAGCATTGAGCCTGCACTCGGAGTCAGCAAGCAAGGCGGTCTATTGACGCTCAAGGGTCGCTTCTGATGAATGCGCCCGCTAGCTCTCGAGGATCCTTGCCGCCTTCCCGACCCATGGCCGGTCGGCACCTCGGCCGCTACGAGATCCTGACGCAGCTGGCATCGGGCGGGATGGCGTCGGTGTACGCAGCGCGCGCGCAAGGAGTCGCAGGGTTCGAACGACTCGTCGCAATCAAAATGCTGCACCCTCACCTGGCGTACGAGCAGGAGTTCATTTCGATGTTCCTCGACGAGGCGAGGCTCGCCGCGCGGATTCGCCACATGAACGTCGTGCCAACGCTCGACATCAGCGACAGCCCAGGCGACGGCTACTTCCTCGTCATGGAATACATCGAAGGCAATCACCTCGGTGCTCTCCTTGGGCGCGCCGCGAAGCGCGGCGAAAGGCTTCCGCAGCCATTCGTATGCCGCGTGCTGATCGACGCATTGCAGGGTTTAGGCGCGGCGCACCGCCTGACCGACGAGGGCGGCAAGCCTCTGAAGCTGGTCCACCGCGACGTCTCGCCGCACAACATATTAGTCGGCACCGATGGCATTGCTCGGCTGACCGACTTCGGCGTTGCAAAGGCCGACGTGCGCATGGCATCGACCCGAGCCGGCCAGTTCAAGGGCAAGCTCTCGTACATGGCGCCCGAGCAGGCTTCGTCGAGCTCGACGGACCAGCGGTCCGACCTTTTCAGCGTCGGCATCATTCTTTGGGAATCGCTGACCGGGAGACGACTGTTCAAGGGTGAGTCAAACGGCGCCACTTTGAACAAGCTGCTGAACGACCCTGTGCCCAAGCCGTCGGATCTCTGGCCAGAGCTCGAGCGCTTCGACGCTGTGGTGATGACGGCTCTGAGCCGAGACCCCGACCAACGGTTTCAAAGCGCCGACGAGTTCGCCGACGCGCTCGAGGGTGCGGTAGGGTCCGGCCACGTTGCCAAGACGCGCGAGGTTGCTGACGTCATTCGAGATTTGGACGCCGAGAAGCTGCAAGACGAGCGCGAGCGGGTTCGCGACGCCATCAAGATGCTAGGGAGCACGGACATCGGTACATCGATAGTCCCTATGCCCCGTGAAGGCACCCCCATCGAGGCCCAGACCTTTGCCGCACATGGGGGCACCGGGTCTCACGTGCACGGAACCGTGTCGGGCGTGCTCAACGACGGGACGCCGGTCATCGTCCGGCGAGCATCGGAGTCGGATGCGTTGAAGTGGTTCGTGATGGCTCTCGCGATCATCGTGTTCATGTACGCCGGCTTCTTGGTCTTGAAGCTGCTCAGGCCCCCTCCAGCACCGGGACCCGCCGTCGAGCGAGGCACGCCTGCGGCCGTCGAGCCACCGGCGAACCCCACGGTACCCGACTCCGCGTCGGCCGAGGGTTTGAAACAAGGCGAAGCCACGAAAACGAAGCCCGACGCCCAACGCGCCACCGCGAGCGAGAACGAGCGCCCATCGCTCGAGGCCGGGCCCGCACCGGAACACACGAGCAGGACTGCGCCGGTTCGCCCCGGCAGACGAGCGCCTTCGGTGGCCCGCCAGCCTCGCCCAAGCCGGGCTCCAAAGCGAGAAAAGCCTGCGAAGTTGGAGGTTGCTGAGCCCCCGGCTTCGGCGCCGGAAGCTGAACCTGTCGACATCGACATTCAGAACCCCTACCGAAATTAGGCATGCCTTTTGACCAGGCGATCCGAGATCAGCTAGGGTTTTAAAAGGCCCGGAGGGGATCGGGCGGAGAATTCATGGCCGAGTGGGTATACGAAGCGCGCACTCGCGCGGGCGAAGTCCAAACAGGAATCATCGAGGCGGACAGCAAAGAAGCCGTGCAGTCCAGGCTGCGCGCGCGCCAACTCAATCCCGTCAAGATCAAGAAGCAGGGGCGCAAGCTCAGCCTGGCTTTCGGCACTGGCGTCGATACGAAAGAGCTCGTCATCTTCACCCGCCAGTTTGCGACGATGATTGATGCAGGCCTTCCCCTCGTTCAATGCTTGGACATCCTTTCGAGCCGCGGCGAGAACAAAGCGCTCAATGCCATTCTCAAAGACGTGAAGGACTACGTCGAACAAGGCGGAACTTTCTCGGATGGCCTAGCACGACATCCAAAGCTTTTTGACGAGCTCTTCGTCAACCTCGTTCGCGCCGGCGAGATGGGCGGTATTCTCGACACGATTCTCAACCGTCTCGCGGGGTACATCGAAAAGCGCGTCAAACTCGCCCGCCAGGTCCGAGGCGCGATGGTCTACCCGATTGCGATTTTCTTCGTCGCGATGATCGTCGTCGTCATCATGCTCGCCTGGGTCATTCCGAGCTTCAAGGGGATGTTTGCGGAGTTCGGCGCAGAAGACTCTCTGCCTGCGCTCACGCAGTTCGTCATCTCAGCTTCCGAGGGCTTCATTTCCAACATTCATTGGATTGTGTTGGGGACTGCCGCGTTGGTGTTCGGCGCCACTTGGTTCTACCGTCAACCGGCGGGCAAACACTTCGTCCACAGAGCGCTTCTGGTGCTGCCAATTCTCGGCCCGGTGATCCGGAAGGTGTCCGTGGCCCGGTTCACCCGGACGCTCGGAACCCTCCTCTCGGCAGGTGTTCCCATTCTCGATGCGCTCGAGGTCGTGGGCAAATCAGCCGGCAACGTGGTGGTCGAAGCGGCGATTCAGCAAACGTCCGAGAAGATCCGCGAGGGTCGAACGATGGCCGAGCCGCTCATGGAAACCAACGTGTTTCCGCCCATGGTCGTACAGATGATCGGCGTTGGCGAGCAGACGGGTGCACTAGACACGATGCTGAACAAGATCGCAGACTTCTACGAAGAAGAGGTCGACATCGCAGTTGCGGCCCTCACCTCGTTACTGGAGCCTCTGATGATGGTGTTCATCGGCGGCATTGTCGGCACGATCCTGATTTCGATGTACCTGCCGATCTTTTCGATCGCGGGTAAAGTCAAAGCGGAGTGATTCAACCGCGAGAGATCCCGACCGTCGATCGAGAGGATTTCAACTCGAATCGACGCCTGCAGTGGGTTCTCGGCGCGCGCCTCATCATCGCAACGGTGCTGCTCGGCGCCACGATGTACCTGGCGCTCGACGCGATTCGCTACGGCCGCTTCACCCCAACCTTCCTACTCATCCTGATCTCGGCGATATACGGCTCGTCGATTCTGTTTGGCGTTTGGCTCCTTCGCGGCCGTCGTGAGACTCGCGTCGCGGCGGCGATCACCACACTGGATGTGCTGCTGATCACGGGACTCGTGTATCTGACGGGAGGCGCCGGAAGCATTTTCTCCTTCCTCTACGGCGCGCAAATTCTCACGGCTGCACTCACGCTCGGAACGGGCGCGGCGTACTACACCGCGGCGGCGAGCCTGACCTGCTACTTCCTCCAAGCTCTCGCACTCAACGTCGGTTGGCTTCCCCCACCGCCAGACCAGCCGCTGAGCCAATATGTACTCAGCTCGCGCGACTTCCAATTGGCGTTGGTGAGCAACATGGTCGGCATCACAGCCGTTGCACTGCTAGCAACCAATCTCGCGCGGCGCGTACAAGTTGCCGGCGCGCGCCTCATCGAGGCAGAAGAGAGTACGGCCCGGCTCGTCCGACTCAACGATGACATCGTCCGCTCGATTGCCTCTGGTCTCATTACCGCGGGTGACGACGGACACATCTTGGGACTCAACCGGGCCGCCAGGGAGATCCTGCGGGACCGCACCGGATCGCTCCTGGGACAGCCACTTTCCGAAGTGCTCCCTCAGTATGGTGCCAAGCGTCTTAGTGAGCCTCCGAGGCGCGCCGAGGCGCTCGGGAAGCGCGCCGATCAAAGCGAGTTCACGATGGGCTATACACTCAGCTCACTGCTAGACGCGGATGGGAATCCATCTGGCTTGCTTCTGGCCTTCCAGGACTTGACCGAGATTAAAACGCTTCGCGACCAAGCGGAGCGGGCGCAGCGCCTTGCCGCGCTCGGACAGCTTGCGACCGGATTGGCACATGAGATTCGGAACCCCCTGAGCGCGATCTCCGGCTCGGTGGAAATGGTTCGCGAGGGCAATGCGCTGAGCCGTGAGGACGCTCGCTTGCTCGGCATCGTCATCTCGGAAGTCGAGCGACTCAACTCCCTGGTCACTACGATGCTCCAGGTTGGACGACCCAGTCAGATTCAGACCGAGGAGGTCGACCTGCGTTTGCTTGCGAGCGAAGTGGTCGCAGTTGCCCGCGGCGAAGCGGCAGCCAGCAACGGCTTGGAGATCGACGAGATCGAATCGAATGAGCCCATCGTCGCCATCGTCGATCCCGATCGGATGCGACAGGTCGTTTGGA
>RCNF010000538.1_pt1 | contig 26479 bp, 26 predicted proteins | sample 2041311 | NCBI WGS metagenome assembly RCNF01 (sample SAMN09708228, study PRJNA481090) | Marine sediment metagenome, whole genome shotgun sequencing project. | biome: marine sediment; feature: ocean; material: sediment; isolation source: Sewage treatment plant 2 marine sediment (STP2) ... | reverse complement strand
CTCCACCCCGTCGTCATCACCGAGAAAACCAAGCACGACACAGATGATCCGGCGATCTGGATTCACCCCACAGATCCATCACAGAGCCTGATCGTCGGCACAGACAAAAACCCGGAGGATGGTGCGCTCTACGTTTATGACCTCGATGGAAAGATCCTACCGGAGAAAACAGTTCGCCCGCTCCTACGTGTCAACAACGTCGATATCGAGTACGGTTTGAAGCTCGGTGGCGAACCGGTTGACATCGCTGTCTGCACCGAGAGAGGCGCCAACAAGATACGGGTCTACAGCCTACCGGATATGAAAGAGATTGATAACGGTGGAATCGACGTATTCACCGATCAGGAAGAACGTCGACCGATGGGCATCTCGCTCTACAAGCGGCCGTCGGACGGCACCATCTACGCTATCGTCGGCAGAAAGAGCGGTCCATCAGAGGGATATCTCTGGCAGTACAAGCTCGAGGACGATGGTCAAGGAAATGTGATTGGCGTCAAAGTCCGTGAGTTTGGTGCCTACAGCGGTCTCAATGAAATCGAGTCCATCGCAGTCGATGATCCTCTTGGATATGTCTATTACTCGGATGAGGGAAGCGGCGTCAGAAAATATCATGCTGACCCGGATGCTGAGGGTGCCGGTGAAGAGCTCGCCGTTTTTGCCAACGTATTCGGTCCTGAAGGATTCACCAGAGACAACGAGGGCATTTCCATTTACCAGGTCAATGATGGAACAGGCTATATCCTTGTTTCTGATCAACACGCCAACAAGTTCAGAATCTACAAACGTGAGGGAGAGGTCGATGACCCCCACAAGCACCTGTTCGTGAAATCGGTGCCCGTCCGGACCAACGAGAGCGACGGCTCGGAGATCACCTCGGCAGTCCTGGATCCCCGCTTCCCGTCGGGTCTCTTCGTCGCCATGTCGGACAACAGGACTTTTCACTACTACTCCTGGGATGACATCGCGGGAGATGATCTCGTGAAGGCCCCCAACGGCGCCGTGCAGCCTTGAAACGGGGAATCCTGATCGCGCTGGTCGCGGCCCTGCTCGCAGGGCCGTTGACCGCGGCCGGCGATGACGACGTCTTCCTCTTCAGATACGCCAACGCCCAGAACCCCAACGACCCGCGCAGCGTGTCCATGGAGTTCTTCAAGACCGAACTCGAACGCCGGACCGACGGCCGGATCAAGGTCGAGAACTACTTCGGCGGGATTCTCGGCACCGAAAGGGAGATCGCCGATGCGGTCGCCATCGGCGCCCTCCAGGGCACCCGGGGCGGGATGTTCGAGGATGCCTCGATCAAGTTCAACATCGTCCTCCTCCCCTATCTGGTGGAAGGATGGGACGAGGCCATCTGCCTCGCCCGCAGCCGATGGATGATGGAGATCGCAGCGGAGGGAAGGAAGAAGGGGTTTCACATCCCGGCGATAGGGATCTCCCAGGGGTTTCGTGCCCACGGATCCAAGAACCGGGCGATCCGAACGGTGGCAGATTTCGACGGTCTCAAGATCCGCGTACCCAACGCCCAGGAAGTCTTCCACCGGATGGAGAACGCCCTCGGCGCCAACCCCCAGGGAATCGCGCAATCGGAAACCTACTCCGGTCTGAGGACCGGGGTTGTCGATGGAACCACCGCGCCACCATCCGATCTCTGGGATCGACGCCAGTATGAAGTCCTCGAGTGGGTCACCATCGACACTCACGCCACCGGGCCGGATCCGCTCATGATCAATCTCGCCTGGTATCAACGGCTTCCCGCCGACCTCAGAGTCGTCTTCGACGAGGTCGCGAAGGAGGCTCTCGAACACAGCGACAAGCTCTACTCGGCCAGCGAGGAGAAGATCATCAAAGACCTCGCCGAACACGTCGAGATCATCCGACCGACCCCCGAAGTTCGAGCTGAGATGAGAGAACGCACCCGACCGGTCTACGACTTCTTTGTCGACCGTGGCGATTTCACCTGGGATGACATCAACGCCGCGGTCGCGGCCTCCGAAAGCTGCCGATGAAGAAACTCGAACTCGGTCTGATCAAGCTGCTTGAGATCACCTGCGGCATCTGCTTTGTCGTCATGTTCACCTTGGTCGTCACCCAGGTGGCGCTGCGCTACGGCTTCAACGAGTCCATCGGCGGCGCCAACGAGCTCGCCACCATCCTCTTCGCCTACACCTCGGCTCTCGGCATCGCCATCGGGATCGCCAGGCGCGATCACATGGCGATCTCGTGGTTCACCGGAAGGCTTGGCCCGGAAGCACGGAAGATCATCGATGTCATCGGGCTCGTCCTACTGGCGCTCCTCAACGCGGTGATCTTCTGGTACTCCATCCGGTGGATCGACATCACCGGGGCTCGGATGATTTCGGTCCTCCAGGTGCCCCGTTGGACCGCGCAGATCGCCATCCCCATCGGCACCGGAGCATCGGTGGTCTTCTGTGCGATCAAACTCTGGCTCGGGTTCAAGGGCGACGAACGGCTCGGTGTGCCCTGGATGCAGGATTCCTAGATGGCAATCCTGCTGATCAGCCTCGCGGTCCTGCTCATCCTCGGCATCCCCATCGCCTATTCGATCGGCCTCTCGTCGCTGCTCTTTTTCGCCCTCCACCATCCCGATCTGGTGCAGATCCTGCCGCAAAGGATGTTCGCAGGCTTCAACTCCTACACCCTGATCGCCCTGCCGCTCTTCATCCTCATGGGATTTCTGATGAACGAGGCGGGAATCACGGCGCGGTTGATCAGCTTCTGCCAGCTCTTTGTCGGCCGCTTCCGGGGCGGGCTCGGGCTGGTCAACGTCGGCGCATCCATGATCTTCGGCGGAATCTCCGGCTCCTCGACCTCGGACACGGCATCGGTGGGATCGATCCTGATTCCCGAGATGGAGCGCCGCGGCTACGACCGCAAGTTCGCGGCCGGGATCACCGTCGCCTCCTCGACCATGGGGATGATCATCCCACCCTCGATTCCAGTGGTCCTCTACGCTGTCGTCGCTCAGGAGTCGGTGGGTCAGCTCTTCCTCGGCGGCGCGATCCCGGGTCTGATGATCGGGGTCTTCCAGCTTGTCATGGTCACCATCATGGCCCGCCGTTACGGCTATCCCAAGGAAGACATTCACCCCACCATGGGTGAGATCGCCAAGGAGACCGCGCTGTCGCTCCACGTCTTGATGATGCCGGTGTTGATCGTCGGTATCGTCGTCTTCGGGGTCGCCACACCGACCGAATCGTCGGCCATCGGCGCGCTCTATGCCGCCGTCATCGGTTTCGCGTTCACGCGAAGGCTCAAAATCCCGGCCCTTTGGCGAGCGGTGAATCAGACCGTGATGATCAGCTCGAAGATCATGGTCATCATCGCGCTGTCTCAGCTCTATATCTATGTCCTCGCCATCGAGCGGATCCCCGAAGCCATGACCGCCTATCTGGTGAGCCTCGATCTCGGTCCGACGGCCTTCATGATGATCTTCGGTTTCATCGTCCTTCTCATCGGAACCTTCATCGATGTCAGCCCCGCGATCCTGTTGCTGACGCCGATCTTTCTGCCCACCGCGGTGGATATCGGGGTCTCACCGGTCCAGTTCGGGATCGTCCTCGTGTCCGGGCTCGCGGTGGGCGCCTGCTCGCCACCGGTGGGCAATTGTCTCAACGTCTGTTCGGCGGTCTCGCGGCTGGGTATCGGACCGATCTTTGTCGGGGCCCTGCCCTTCCTCGCGGCCAATGTTCTGGTCATGATCCTGTGCATCCTGTGGCCGGCCATCGTGCTCTGGCTGCCATCGATCTTCATGGGATAGCGGGTCCATGATGCACTACAAATTTGCACTTTCCGCACGACATCGGCGCTGCAAGCGCTCGATGACTGCGTTTGTGACGCTCTAGGTGGAAGCCGGGGCGGTGTGAGAATAAGGAGAAGGCTCATGCGAAGAGTCGGATTTATCGGTCTCGGTGACATGGGGATGGGGATGACTACAAACCTCATCAAACAGGGGTTCCCGTTGACGGGATTTGACCTCCGGGATTCCCGTCTCGAAGAGCTCGAAAAAATCGGCGGAACACGCGCCGGCAGCTGTCGTGAGGTCGGAGAAGCGAGCGATACCGTCTTTGTGATGGTTCTCAACGGTAATCAGGTCAACCAGGCGATTTTCGGCGACGACGGCTTGTCGAAAGGGTTGAAGCCAGGTTCGACCATCGTCATCTCAGCGACCATCCATCCATCGGAGGTTCGGGAGCTCGAGGCGCCGCTGGCCGAGATGGGAATCCACCTCATCGACACTCCGGTGAGCGGCGGCAAATCCGGAGCGGATGACGGTGCCCTCACCATGATGGCCGCAGCAAAGGCCGAGGTACTCGAGGAGAATCGAGAGGTTCTCGACGCAGTCTCCAAGGTCGTATTCCACGTCGGTGAGGAGATCGGACAAGGTCAGACGGTCAAGGCCGCGCTCCAGGCCCTCATCGGGACCACCTTCGCGGCGGTCTTCGAGTCCCTGGTTCTGGGCGCCTCCGCCGGGATCAAGGGCGAGACCATGTATGAGGTCTTCGGATCCAGCGGGGTCAGCAGTCCCCTCTTCAAGGGCTGCTCCAAGCTCATCATGGAGCGCAAGTTCAAGGACACCGGAAGCCAGATCGCCACCATGTACAAGGATCTCGGGATCACCATGAATCTGGCCAAGGAGACCGGTGCCGCCATGTTCGCCACGGCCGCCGCCTACGAGCTCTTCAGGTCGGGGATCTCGCTCTTCCCCGACGAGGACAACTGGTCCATCGTCAAGATGTTGGAGCAGATTGCGGGAGCCGAGGTGCATTGGTGAGCGTAGGTATTAGGTGTTAGGTATTAGGTATTAGGTATTAGGTCCATCGCACAACACAGGCCAACATGGGCTTTTGACGGGGATTGAAGGAGAGAATGATGGCGAAACTTGGTGTGATCACGGATGGAATCAGTCGGGATCTCGAGCACGCGCTTCAGGTAGCGACCGAGTTCGATCTCGAATACGCGGAACTTCAGTATGTCTGGGACAAGCAGGTCGGCGATTTCGATGACGATCAGATGGCCAAGGCGCTTGCGCTGGTGGACAAGTACGGCGTCAAGGTGTCTTCCATCACGCGCCACAACTTTGTCGGTCTGCTGGTCGGCGAGGTCGAGGTCGGCGACGCCGTCCACCAGGAACAGATGGCCGCGTTGCAACGCTGCATCGATATGGCCAAGGCCTTCGACACCAAGATCGTGCGGACCATGAGCTTCCGCAAGGAGATGATCATCTTCGGTTACAACGGCGCCGAGGACTGGAACGCGAGTCGAGGAGCGTGGGACAAGCTCATCGAGCTCCTGACCCCGGCGGTCAAGCTCGCCGAAGCCAACGACATCATCCTGTCGGTGGAGACCGGGAACAACGCCATGATCACCTCGGCGGTCCTCGCCCGGAAGTTCATCGATGACATGGGCTCCGACAATCTCAGACTCATGTGGGACCCCGCCAACACCCTCTACTGCGGCGAGGTGGTCTGGCCAGACGGCTTCGACGTCCTGCGCGGCGGCTACATCTCCCATGTCCACATCAAGGACTGCCGGGTCGACATTCTCTGGCAGGCCGAGATGGGCACCGCCGAGATGGTTCCCTACCTCGAGGGCATCGCCACGGGTCTCAAGGAAGAGAACTACGACGGCGTGGTCTCGCTCGAGAGCGTCTACCACCCGGATGGCGGCTCTTACGAGGACGGATTCCGGGCGTCCGTGGGTAAGTTCAAGGAGATATTCGGCTAGCAATTCGCCCCACGAATTGCAGGGCGAACTCAGTAATGCGTTTCTTCGGTGACCACGGCGCCCTGGACTGTGTCGATTCCATCAACGCCACCAGACAGGACAGGTCGGCAGGGTCACTGATGAACGGACCGCATTCGGTACACTCCATCGGGCGCCGGACCAGCCGGCGCCCGATTTTTTTCCACAGGGATGGACCGTGAACAAGCAATCGAGTTTCGATGTGCTTCTCTTCGACCTCGGTGGGGTTCTGATGGATTTCGCCGGTTTCGAAGAATTGGGCAATTTGATTCCCGGTTTTCCAACTCGACCCGAGGTTCGTGATCGATGGATCCACTCGTCGGCGGTGCAGCGATTCGAACGGGGCGAGATCACCCCTCAACGATTCGCCGAAGGCGTCATCGAGGAACTGGAGATCGATCTCGCGCCTCCGGACTTCCTCGTGAGGTTCGTCGACTGGGCGCGGGAGCCGTCCCCAGAGGCGATTTCCCTTCTCACGAGACTCCGTCACGACCATCGAATCGCCGCTCTGAGCAACGCGAACGAACTCCACACGCCGCTTCACCGCCGGCGTTTCGGATCTGTCATCGAGACATTCTATTTCTCGGACGAAATCGGCGCGGTCAAACCCGATCGGGCCATCTTCGAGCACGTCATCGCCGACCTCAATGTTCCGCCGCACCGGATCGCGTTCTTCGACGACACCCCGGTCAATGTCGAGTCGGCTCGCGAGGCGGGTTTCGTCGCCCACGCCGTTGACGGATTCGCTGCACTTGGATCTCGGCTCGATCGTCTCGGCCTGCTCGATCCTTCACTCGAGTGAGGTGTGTGAATCTCGATTCACGCAGAATATTGTGATCAGCATTCCGGTGACCGAGTCCGCTCGGATGTTGCCTTGGCCTGCCCCTCTCCGTTTTCCCGTACCACCGCACGATGCGTCTCGTGCGGGCAGTCGGCGCCGGCCGGACACACCAGATCGAAGTCTGCGGAGGTCGTGGCCGGTTCGGACACTTCCTCGGCAACGTTGGCCTTCCGCGAGTAGCTCAGGTGGCGCACAAGAAACACGAAACCGATCAGGAACGAGATCACCAGCAGGTACTCCAGTCCCTTGGTCTCGAAGATGTTGACGTAGTGCATGGATTCCATCATGGTCTTGTCTCCGCGGCAAAGCTCATGCCGCCCTGCGATCCGATTCCTGCTGCTCGTTCGTCCAGAACGGCGCCTCGCGTAGCACCGGCATGCGGTTGACGATCCAGCGGAAGACCCAGATTTCGGTGAAAATCACCATCAGGGTGATCACGATCTCCCCCAGCGACGGGTAGTAGGGGTTGGTCGAGGTCCAGTTGAAAGCGATGATCGACACGTTCAACCGGTTGAGGATGATGCCGACGAGGGCGGCGATCGATGCGATCTTGACCAAGGTCACGCTCCGAGTCGTTACCGCGCGGATGAAGAGGACGCACGGGATCAGCACAAAGCCGATGACTTCGACGGTGTACCACCAGAACCAGGGATCGCCGATATAGCTCCAGTGCTTGCCGTGGACAAAGATCAACACCTTGAAGAAGAGGTAGAGGAACATGGCCATCCCGGCGCCCTTGCCGAGACCGAGGACGATCTCGTCGAAGGACCCGTGGCGTTTGGGGTCGATCTGGTCGGCAAAGACACGATGGCTGATCGAGCCCTCGAAGATGATCATCGACAGACCGGCAAAGATCGACGACACCAGAAAGAGGATCGGCAGGAACTCGGTGTACCAAAGGGGGTGGATCTTGGATTTGGCGAGCAGGAAGAGGGCGCCGAGACCGGACTGGTGAAGGGTCGACAGAGTGACCCCGAAAATCACCGTGGCGAGGGTGAGGCCGGCGAGCACTTTGCGCACCCTGCGCAGGCCCAGCCATTCGGCTACAACCGGTGAGAACTCGATGAACTCGGCGAACATGTAAAGCATGAAATGCCAGGCGACCAAGAAGAGGATCGAGTTGTAACCGAAAGAGTTGCCGATGATCGGGTTGATGATGTTCCACGGTCTGCCGAGGTCGAGCACGAGCGCGCCGGCGTAGAACATGTAGGCGAGGAGACCGTTAAGGACGGTCGCCCTGACGATGGGGTGGTACTTCTCGGCCTTCATGATGTAGACCATGAAGGTGACGACGTACGCGCCTCCCGCGAAGGCCACCCCGGTGACGACGTCGAACCCGATCCAGAAGCCCCACGGGGTCTCCTGGGAGAGGTTGGTGACGGCCCCGAGGCCCTTCGCGAAACGGATCACAACAAGCACCGCGCCGAAGAGCATGATCGGCAGCGAAATGATATTGAAGGGGGTGAGAAGCTTGCCCTTGGGCCGCATCTCCGAGCGCAGAAAACGCAGGAATCCACCCACCTCGCTCATGACTTCAGCCCGTGTGGTCATTCGTGCCCCCCCTCGCCGTCACCCGTTCTCCGGGAAAGGTGCTCCAGCGCCACCATGAAGGTCGGCGCGAGGAGGAAGACCACCGGCACGCTGTAGAGAAAGCCCTTGGTGAACTCGGGGTAAGGCTCGGTGCCGAGATCGGTGCGGAAACCGAGTTGCTCGAACGGAACCGGCGACAGATAGAGCCATCCGGTTCCGCCGACCTCGTGCTGGCCGTAGATGTGGTGGACGTACCGCTCTGGGTGGTTGTAGATGCGGACCCGCGCGATCTCCATGAGCTGGTTCTTCTTGCCGAACATCAGCGCGTCGACCGGGCAGGCGGAGACGCAGGCCGGGGCCTCGCCCTCCTGCAGTCGGTCCCAGCACTGGATGCACTTCTGGATCTTCGGGTTGATGCTGTCGTACTCGAACTTGGGGATCTCGAAGGGGCACGAGACCATGCAGTAGCGGCAGCCCATGCACTTGTCCTCACGCCAGATGACCGGGCCCTCCTGGGTCTTGTACATGGCGTTGGTCAAACACGCCGCGGCACAGGCCGGCTGCCAACAGTGCATGCACTGCTTCTTGGCGTAGACGGTTCCCTTGTCGGTCTCGTAGCGGTTGACCACTGTCCACTGGTCGGTGCTGGTCTTGCGCTCTGATTCCAGGGCGCCGTCATTGATGACATCGGGCACGGGCAGGCCGTGCGCCTCGGCACAGGCGACCTCGCAGGCCCTGCACCCGATACAGCGGGTGGTGTCGGTGAGGCAGCCGATGAACTCATCATGAGACATTTCCTGGGCCTCAAGGGAGCCCGTGACCAGCGCTGCCGAGCCGGCGGCGCCGGCGGTTTTGAGGAAGGATCTCCTGTCCATGTTCACGCCTTTCTTGGGTTTCATTCGATCACCACTCAGCCTTCTCGCCGGAGTGACAGAACACGCAGGTCGCGCTGGCGCCCTGACCGGTGCCGCCGTCGTGGCACTGCCAGCAGCTCTTGTGAATCACGACCTTGACCGTCAGGGTCTCGTCGGCACAGTCAATGGGACAGAAATGACACGAAGAACAGGACTGGGCCACCTGAGGGGTTTCGATTTCGTGGTGGCAGCTTCCGCACTTGATCCAGAAATCCTCGAAGTACTCGGGGTGGGGCATCTGGAGCTTGGCGGCGTTGTGCTCGTGGTGGCAGGTCTCGCAGTCGATCTCGAGATCTTCGAAGTGCGCCTGGTGCGGGAAGACAACCTCGCCGATCGTGGACTCGAAGAAGATGATCTCCTGGGGTCCCTTCTTTTCGCTGCTCGACGCAGCCCCAACCACGAGGCAAGCGGTGAGAATCAACACCGACGCCAGGATCTTGTGTTCGATCGGAATTCTATTCACGACACCTCCATTGAAGCGTGATGGCTCGCTTTGTCTGCGATATTTAAGGATTGCGCAATTTCGCAAATATTCATGAAAAAAAGGTAACGGTGCTCATTCATCGGTCGTGACTCCGGCGGGGTCGATCATGTTGGCGATCTCACCGCGCCTTCGCATTCCATCGAGGAGCACCGTCCGGATGAGGGTGCAGGCTTCCATCAGGCGAGGGTCGGTTGCCTGGTAGAAGACCGACTGTCCTTCTTTGCGCGACTCCACCATGTGGTGGTTCTTGAGGATCTTGAGGTGTTGGCTGACCGCCGGGAGGGCGGTGTCACAGGTGCTCGCGAGCTCGCCTACGCTCATCTCTCCATGCGAGAGGATCGCCATGATCATCAGCCGGGTGGGGTTCGCCAAGATCTTGCAGAAATCGGCGTGGAGGGTGAAGAGCTCGGGGTTGCGTACTTTCATAATTGCGAAAGTATTATGCTACGCAAACATTGTCAACCCCGCCTGCCGAAAAATTCGACAGCAGCTGCCGACTTTTTCAACGATCCATAAAGAATTAGAAACAAACAGTTTAGACCATGCACAAGAGATTGCGGGAGCACTCGGTGGTGAAATATTCAACAGATCGCCGCCCCGCCGTTCTGGTCAGATCTGGAACCAGTTGAAAACAAATGGGTTGCGGCCAGCCAGAAGTTGGCATCGGTCATGCAACCCCTCTGGTGAAAGACAGAGACGGAGGTTGCCATGAAATATTTGACTCTGATTTCGACCTTGCTCGCTCCGGTCCTTTTCGTTGCTCTTTATTGGTGGTATCAGCGGCGGGGGGAGCCGGTCGCCGCTTCGCTTCCCACGCGTGCGTTCACTCCAATCGGTGTACCGCTCGGTGTGTTTCTCCATCCGGGTCACACCTGGGCGGGTCTCAACATCTCGGGTGAGATGCGGCTCGGCATCGACGAGTTCCTGGCCCAGGCCATGGGTGGCGTCGATCGAGTCGATCTCCCCAAGGTGGGCACGCGCGTCGAGCGTGGCAAGCCCGTCGGTACTCTCTGGAGCCACCATCGCGCGCTGCCGGTGCTCTCGCCCGTGACCGGCACCGTGGTGGGGATCAACCAAAGCCTGAATCGCAGCTCGATGGCGATCGACAACGATCCCTATGGCGCCGGTTGGTTGGCGATCGTATTGCCCTCGGACCAGCACCAGGCCGTGAGCGATCTGCGGGTCGGCGCGGACGCAGTGCGGTGGTTGAGGCGGGAAACCCAGCGCTTTGTCGACTTCATCTCTCGGCAGACCGCGCCGGGCGCGATCGGGGTGGTAATGGCGGATGGCGCCCATCCGGTTGTCGGCGCGGCCGCGAGCCTCGACCACGAAGGTTGGAGCCGGTTCACTCGGGAGTTCGTAGATCGCATCTAGGATGCGTGTAGTGAATAGAATTGGCGGGGACTTTGGAGGGGACTGCGCGATGAGCACCCGAGGATCGATTCAGACTCGCGGATGGCAAACGGTTTCATCTTCGGTGAGATGGCGGTACGCTGGACCGGGATCCGATACGGGACCAAAGCGATACCAACATTGAGAGGCCCTCGTGTTCGGCTGATCCGGATACTGTGCCGACCTTGGGTCACGGACCCTTGGGGGTGACCGGTGCGGAATACGGTAGCGGGCAAGCTCACCCTTCTCATCGCGGCCACCTTGGTCGTCTTCTTCGGCGTCGCCACCTGGCTCAATCTGGTCATTCAAGAGCGGGCGGGAATGCGAATCCTGCGCCTCAACGGTGTTCAGATGGGTGACATGGTGGTGGCCGCCGCTCGCGACGCGATGCTGCACAACGATCGCGAGCAGATCAAGAAGACCATCACCGCCATGGCCGAGCAGCGCGAGGTGGAACGGATCCGAATCGTGGTCAAAGGTGGGCAGATCGCCTACTCGACCGAGCCCGACGAGGTCGGCCGGGTTCTCGATACCCGCGAGGAGCAGTGCCTCGGGTGCCACCAGCGGGCGAGGCCGCCGGACACGATCCCCGAAGAGGATCGGGCGCGCATCGTTGAACGTCCGGGCGGACGGGTCATGGGGATCACCCAGGTGATCCGCAACGAGCCCGACTGTGCGAACGCCGCCTGCCACGCCCACTCCCCGGACGAGAGACTCCTCGGCGTCCTTGACATCAACCTCCGGCTTGGGCCCTACGACGAGGCGCGGAGGCGAAGCGCCGTCGATCTCCTGTTGACCAGCCTGGTAGGGATTCTGGCGGTGTTGGGTATCGCCATCGCCGGGGTGCAGTGGATGGTCCATCGTCCGGCGCAAAAGCTGATCAGAGAGACCGGCAAGCTCGGCCACGGTGATCTCTCGGCTCGGGTGCCGGAGATGACGAATGACGAACTGGGGACGCTGGCCAAGACCTTCAACCGCATGGCGCACGACCTCGAGACGGCCCACTCGGAGCTCGTGAGCTGGGCTCAGACCCTCGAGCAACGGGTCGAGGAGAAGACCTCCGAACTCGAGCGGGCGCAGGAGAAGATCGTCCAGGTGGAGCGCATGGCCTCGCTGGGACGGCTGGCGGCGGTGGTCGCCCACGAGATCAACAACCCACTGTCGAGCGTCGTGACCTACGCCAAGATCCTGGTGCGCCGATTGGAAAGTCGGGAACTCGACGACGAATGCCGTGAGAATCTCGAGTATCTGGAGGCTATCGCGTCGGAGGCGAGCCGTTGCGGTGAGATTGTCGCCCAGTTGCTTTCGTTTGCAAAAGGCGGCGGCGGCGAGTTCGCGGCCATCGACATCAACCAGGTGGTCGACCGGGCGGTCTTTCTGACCCGGCACAAACTCGAGCTGGCCGAGGTCGGCTGCGAACTCGACTTGGAAGAAGAGGTGCCGAGGGTGCGCGCTGACTCAGGCCAGATCCAGCAGGCCCTCATGGCCCTGCTGATCAACGCCGGCGACGCCGTCGAGAAGGGCGGCCGGGTACTGGTGCGGACATCGACCTGCGTCGAGGGAGTTGAGATCACGGTCGAGGATGATGGCCCCGGAATGGAGCCGGAGGTGGCTCGCCGGGTCTTCGAACCGTTCTTCACAACCAAGGGCGGCTCGTCCGGCGTCGGTCTCGGTCTCGCCGTGGTCTACGGGATCATGGAACGCCACGGCGGCAGCGTCGAGCTGACGACCGCACCCGGAAAGGGCTGCCGGTTCGCACTGGTGATGCCGATCGACGGTCCCGGGTCCGATGACAAAAAGGAACGGACATGAACGATACGGTCCCGCAATTGCTGATCGTCGATGACGAACTGCACGTTCGCGAATCCCTCTCCCACTGGTTCGCCGAGGACGGCTACGACGTGGTGACCGCGGAGAGCGGAAAACAAGCGCTTGCCTTGCTCGGCCGGCGATCCTTCGACATCGTCATCACCGACATCAGGATGCCCGGGATGGATGGTCTCGCGCTCCAGCGGCGGATTCTCGAGGTGGACCCGGATCTGGCGATCATCGTCATCACGGCCTACGCCTCGGTATCGACTGCCGTGCAGGCCCTCAAGGAGGGTGCCTACGACTACCTGGCCAAACCCTTCGATCCAGAGGAACTGACCCGAGTGATCGAGAAGGCGTGGGAGAAGCAGCGCCTCCGCAAAGAGAACTCCCTCCTCAAGGAGCGCCTGAAAGGCGCCGGACCACGCCTGATCGTCGGCAACAGCCCAGGGATGACCCAAGTTATGGAGCTGGTGGGGTCGGTGGCCCCAACCGAGACCACGGTGATGATCCGCGGAGAGTCCGGCACGGGAAAGGAGCTGGTGGCGCGGCTGATCCACTCCCGGAGCCCTCGAGCCTTCGGCCCCATGGTGGCCGTCAATTGCGGCGCCCTGCCCGAGGGGATCCTCGAGTCCGAGCTCTTCGGCCACGAAAAGGGCGCCTTCACCGGCGCAACCACCATGCGAAAGGGCAAGTTGGAGCTGGCCGACGGGGGGACCCTCTTTCTCGATGAGATCGGCGAGATCTCGCAGAAAGTTCAGGTGGAGCTGCTGCGGACCCTCGATGACAAGAAGGTGACTCGGCTCGGCGGCAACCACGAGATTCAGGTCGATTTCCGGGTCGTCTGCGCCACCAACAGCGATCTCGAGGAAGCTGTGAGCAACGGTGGCTTCCGCGAAGATCTCTTCTACCGCATCAACGTCTTCGAAATCAGTATTCCGCCTCTGCGTGAACGGCCCGGCGATATTTTGCCCATTGCCGATCACTACGTTCAAACCTTCTCATCGGCCATGGGCCGGCGGGTCACGGGCTTTTCTCCCGAGGCGGAGAAGCTGATGAAGAGCTACTCGTGGCCCGGCAATGTACGTGAGCTCGCCAACGCCGTCGAACGGGCGTTGGTGGTGTGCCGCGGGACCACGATCGACCTCGAACACCTCCCGATCAGCGGTCACATCCCGAGACGCGGCGAGATCGAAAGCGAGGACCGACTCTCATTGGTTGACGTGGAAGACCGCCACATCAGACACGTCCTCGATCGCACCGGGTTCAACGTCAGCGAGACGGCCCGCCTCCTCGGAATCGATCGCGCAACTCTCTACAACAAAATGCGTAGGTACGGAATCGAGCGGCCGGAGTAGCAGCCTTGGCTTGGAGGCTCGAGCTGGTTCCTGTCGGCGCGCTCCCTCCGACGTTGTTGCCCGAGCTTCGTCAAGATCTCGAATCCTACCTCCACCGCGAGGTCTCCATCAGCGACTCGGTGCTCGACCCGGGCCCGGCGTTTGACCCGGGGCGCCGGCAGTATCTGGCAACCGAGTTCATGCAGCGGTTGCTCATCCCTACTCCGCGACCCGAAGAACATCGGATCGGGATCACGTCGGTGGATCTCTATCTTCCCGTCTTTTCCCATGTCTTCGGCTCGGCGCAGCTTGGCGGCCATGTCGGCGTCGCGTCCACTCGACGATTGTGCGTAGATCTGATCGGCGACCCCGCATGGGATGACCGAACACGGGAACGCCTGGCCAAGGAGGTGCTGCACGAGCTGGGCCACACCCTCGGTCTGATCCATTGCCACTTCTCTTGGTGCGTGATGGCCGCATCCCGGCTGCCTGAGGAGATCGATCTCAAAGATCTCCGATTCTGTGATGCCTGTTCCGAGAGCCTAGGGAGTGCCAATCGCGCAGGAGCGCCTACTCTTGGTTTGCAGTAATCGGGATTTCCATACCCGCTCAGACAAGTGCACTGATAGTGCCCGGGACGCTCCACGTCCGCCTCGTCGAGGGCCGCCCGCAGATCGGCCGAGAACTTGAGCATGTTGGCGATGCCGTCGGCGTCCGAGCTGCCGTGACGTCGGGCGTCGAAGGCAAGGAGGTTGAATCCCGCCGGATGCAGTTCGCGGATGAACGGCAGCGTCCTCTCAACATTGCACCCCCAGCCGTGCATCAGAACCAGAGTCGGAGCGCCATGGTCAAGAGCCCAACACTCACCCAAGGTGATAGTCGGCTCCGTATCTCCGCCGGTATCAGCGATGTAGGTTCGAAAAACACCCAATTTTTCGATGAACCAACGACAGTGACCAGGAGAGAGCAAACTCGAAGACGGTCCGGTTTGGATTTGAATCACAGCCCTGATCGGACAATGCACACTGGAGCCACGAACGAGTCGTGACGCTACAAAGGAGCAATCCATGAGTTTTGTCATCATCGGTGGCGATGCTGCAGGGATGAGCGCGGCGAGCCGCGCCAAACGCATCGATCCGCAGCTCGATGTGGTGGTTCTCGAACAGACCGGGGATGTCTCCTACAGCGCCTGCGGCATGCCATACAATCTTGCCGATCCTTCACGTGATATCGACGAGCTGGTGGTCAGGCGCGCCGAGGTTTTTCGTGACAAGAACGGCATCGATCTGCGGACCGGCCACCGCGCGGAGAGTATCGACTCGGAGGCCAAGACCGTGTTGGGAATCGATCGTCAAGGCGGCACCTTCGAACTCAGGTACGACAAGCTATTGATCGCCACCGGGGCCTCGGCCATCCGACCCGACCTGCCGGGCTTCGACCTGCCGGGGGTGATGGTACTTAAGAGCCTGGAGGAGGGCCGCAGGATCAAAGAGTTTCTCGGCAGCCGCGGAGTCCGCCGAGTCGTCATCATCGGCATGGGCTATATCGCCCTCGAAATGGCCGAGTGTCTGCGGAGTCTGGAGGCCGATGTCGCCATGGTCAAGCCGCGGCCGATCTTTCTGCCCTGGATGTCGGAGGAGATGAGCCGGGTGGTTCTAGACGAGCTGCACGCTCACGACGTGCGTACCTACGCCGGACAGGGTGTCAACGCGATCGAGGCATCAGGCGGAGATGAAGCTCGACTGAGAGTGCTGTGCGATGAAGAAAACTTCGAAGCCGACATGGTCTTGGTCGCCATCGGAGTCACCCCCAACAGCGCCATGGCCGCCGCTGCGGGTCTGAATCTGTCCGTCGGCCGCTCCATCGCGGTGGACCGCCGGATGCGCACCTCACAGCCGGAGATCTTTGCAGCGGGCGACTGTGCCGACGCCTTCCACGTCGTCGATGGTCAGCGCGCCTGGATCCCTCTGGCCCTGCGCGCCAACCGCGCCGGGTGGGCGGTGGCCGACAATATCTGCGGAAGGCCGACGGAGCTCGACGGGATCGTCGGCACCGCGGTCTTCAGGGTCTTTGGGCTCGAGGTAGCCCGCACCGGTCTGAACATCGACGAGGCCCAAGCCGCCGGCTTCGACCCCGTCGGCGTGGTGATCAAGACTCGATCACGGGCCCACGGCCAACCCGGGTCGACGCCCATCTGGAACCACATGGTTGCCGATAAAGCCTCCGGTCGCCTATTGGGGATGCAGATGGTGGGTCGTGAGGGGGTGGCTCACCGCATCAATGCACCAGCCGTCGCCCTCCACAACCGGATGACCGTGGCGCAGTTCAGCCAGTGCGATCTCGCCTATGCTCCCCCATTCGGACCGACGTGGGACCCGACCCTGACCACCGCCAACCAGCTGCTGAAAAAGCTCTGACTAGGAGCCCGACGTGGATTGATGGTGGATGGGTTTCGGAGGGTCGATACCCTGGCTCGTTCGCCGATTCTCCAAGCTCACCCCCAGTTCGAGCGGGTGCTGTTCAAGCCCGAAAACTCACCGGACGATGAGGACCGAGCACGGTGCACGGTGGGTCAGGGCGCTGGAAACGCTGCCCAGATAAAGCTCCTTTGCCGGCGATCGGCCCCGAGTCCCGGCCACGATGAGATCCACGCCCAGATTCATGGCGAACTCGACAATCTCTTTTGCCGGGGTGCCCACCAGAACCACCTCATTGACTCGGCTCTCCGTATCGGCGAAAACCTTCGAGGTCTCCTTCAGGATGGGCTTCGCGACCCCGGCGACGCGCTCGTCGTCAGCCTGAGACGGCAGGGATACCACGCCGTCGTAGCAGTCCGGGTCGGCCGGTAGCGGGAAGACATAGATGACAAAGATCTCGTCCTCCGCCCCGGGGCACGAATGCTCCGCGAGGAAACAAGCGGCCCTGAGGCTGGGTTCGGAGCCATCGGTAGCAACGATATATCTCATGAAATCACCTCTCCTTTACGGACCGCCACCACCTCCCCTTCGGCGAGGGGCCTCCACGCCTCACCTGTAAGGGGAACGCTGGCGGCCAGCACGACGCGTTGGGTCTCTGATGTGATCGCGAGGCCAGGAATTTCCGTAGGCCTCGGCATGATCTCGCATGAACGGCACAACAGATGCATCCCGGGCGGTCTGATGACGTTGTCTGGCGTTTTTCTTACGTGACCGTGGAGGAAGATCGCATCGCCGTCGGTGTAAATGAAATTCGCCGGGCCGAGCTTGCGAATTTCTGCGGCGAAGTCGGCAACGATCCGCAGACGGTCTGTAACCTCGGGTATCGTCTTGGTTTCGGTCCACAGGAGGCTCAATCGATGCAGCAGGACGCAGAAAACGTGCTCGGAGTCGGTATCACCGATCGGCAGGTAGCGACCGGACCGAAGCTCGGGCAGTTGGTCGAAGCCTTGGAGATCGCCGTTGTGAGCGAACAGGTGGACCCGCCCGCCCAGCTCACGGGCGAAGGGCTGGGTGTTGTGCAGGGCGATCTCTCCCTGGGTCGCCTTGCGAATGTGCGAGAGCACGGTATGGCTTCGAAATTCCAGGGCGGAGACGAGCCGCAGATAGGGGCTCTCTGCCGCGGCATCGACATCTCGGAAAACGCGGACGTCTCGATCCTGGACGTAGGCGATGCCCCAACCGTCCACGTGATCGGCCGTGAGCCCACCATGGCGAGCAAACTCCCGCATCGAGTACGTGACTGTCGCCGGATGCGAACTTGACATCATAAAAAGCTCACACATTGGCATACTCCACCAGGACCATCATCACGGTGACAAGCCATGTGCTGGTAGTACCAGGGTGGACTGTCGCACGCCGAGCCGGTGACCACGGGCAGGATATCGACCCCAAGATTCTCGACACGCCGAGCCAGCTCGATGGCGGAGTCGATCCCGAGCATGCCGTCGGTTTTCTCATCAGCGGAGATCCGCGGCGCCAGAGCGAGTCGATTGGGTAGCTCAACCGGCCCGACCTGGAGTCGCTCAAAGACCTCGCGGCTCATACCGCTTCCAATGGGATGCTCTGGACGATGGATTGAAGCTTGCGCATGGTGGCGATGTATCGTTTGAAATAAGAGCGCGACACCATGGTTTGGATCGCGTATCCCATGACGAGGTCTTCATCCATGAGCTTCCTCAGGGTCTCGGCCTTGATCTTGAGGACCTTCGATTTCTCAGTACACCGTGCGGTGAGCGAATAGTCGCGAATCTGGAAGCAGATGCAGGAGCCGAAGATGGCGCCTTCGGTCACCTCGTCGATGAGAAGGCTCACCCCACTGGGGCGGGGAAGACGAAGGCTTACCAGCCCATCGAGGACGGCGAAAAAGTAGTCCGCCGGTTCTCCCTGTTGAAAGACGATCTCTCCAGCTTCGAGCGTGATTTCCTCGGCGGCGGAGCTCAAAACGCTGACCTGCTCCGGTCTCAAGAGTTGAAAGATCTGATGACTGTCGAGTTGCGCAGTCTCCATGACAACCTCCTTCGAAGGCCCGGGGATGAACCCCGGGCTCTTCGCGTGATAACGAGATCAGTCGCTGCGGGTGAAGGGAACATCGGCGCAGCGCCAACAGCCCTGCTCCTCGAGATCCCTGCTCTCGTCGACGCCGGAATCGCACAACCATGTACAACCGTTGTCGGCCACCACCACCTTCATTGGGCGGGCCGCCTTGTGCGGTTCGGGTCCAACATACACCGTGTCTCCGTGTTCTACTTTCATCGTTCTTCCTTTCTTCGGGGTGTCGATCATGCCCCTGTCTCACAAGCCGAGATTGCACGTCACATGCCAACTTCTCGATCGGAGACGTGAGACTGGCAAAAGACGTTTATTAAAAATGAGTTACGACTTCATCTCCGAATGAGCTCGCGGAGTCTTGAGGACAATAAGAGGAGCAGAAATGCTACTCTATATAGTAGTAGAGTAGCGAAATCGATAGATTCCGGGAGTGATCCATGAAGAACGACAATCCCACCCGGGTGGGCCATGAGCGGGATGGTGACCAGATCGCGCCGGCGCGGTTCGAGACCATCATCAACAGCATTTCGGACGGAGTCTTCGCGGTTGACGGCGAGTGGCGCCTCACATGTTTCAATGATGCTGCCGAGCGCGCCACCGGCGTTCATCGCGATGATGCCATCGGACAACGTTGCAGCGATGTCTTTCGCTCAAATATCTGCGAGGAGGCCTGCGCACTTCGCTACACGATGGAGACCGGCCGCCCAATCATCAACCTGCCCATCCACATCCGCGACACGGATGGGAATCGGGTGCCCGTGACGATCTCAACTGCGCTGCTCACGGATGAGGACGGAATGGTCATCGGAGGAGTCGAGACCTTCCGCGACCTCAACATGGTCAAGAACCTGTTGCGAGAGGTTGAGGCTTCGGCCGGTGGTGAGCAGATAGTCACGGACGACCCTCATTTCCGCCAGATTCTCGACATCGTCCCCACCATTGCGGCCAGCGACAGCACCATCCTCATCGAAGGCGAGAGCGGCACCGGCAAGGGGCTCCTTGCGAGGGAGATCCACCGGCTGAGCGCCCGCGCCGACGGGCCGCTGGTGACCATCAACTGTGGCGCCATCCCCGAGCAATTGCTCGAGTCGGAGCTTTTCGGATATCGAAAAGGCGCCTTCACAGGCGCTGATCGAGATAAATCTGGACGGGTGGCTGCGGCCGAGGGGGGGACCTTGTTTCTGGACGAGATCGGAGATTTACCGATGTCCCTCCAGGTGAAGATCCTCCGCCTGCTCCAGGAGCGGGTCTACGAGCCTTTGGGCGACGTCCGTAGCGTCCCGGCCGATCTGCGATTCATCGCTGCCACGAATCGGGATCTCTCGAGCCTGGTGGCAGACAAGGCCTTCCGGCGTGACCTCTACTACCGAGTCAACGTTATTCGGTTGGTGATGCCCCCTCTTCGCGAGCGGCCGTTGGACATCCCACCCCTCGCGAAGGTGATTCTTCGTCGGCTGTCGATCACGCGTGGCAAGGTAGTCGAATCGGTGTCTCGCGATGCGATGAAACTCCTCGTGGACCACGATTTCCCGGGAAATGTCCGAGAACTTGAGAACATCTTGGAGCACGGCTATGTGCTATCGATCGGACATGAGATCGAGGTCGAGGATCTTCCGGATTGGCTTCAGGCGAAAGCCAATTCGAACCGTTTGGAGAGCCCGGCCACTCTTGACGAGCTGGAAGCTCGTTTCATCCACGACGTACTGGCGCGTAACTCGTGGAACCGTTCCGCAGCCGCACGGGAAATGGGCATCCACAAAACCACCCTGCACCGCAAGATCAACCGCCTGGAAATCGATCTCCCGCCAAAGGACGGGCGCTCGAGGAAAACGAGGAACGGTTGACAACCAGATGCATCACTATTTTCTAGTCAAGTGACAGATTGAGAACTCTGCTCCCTCACACCTTGTGGATCTCCGGGAGTCCTGCGCGGCGGCTACATCTCCCATGTCCACATCAAGGACTGCCGGGTCGACATCCCGGCAGCAGCGGTATGGCAGTGCGAAATGGGCACCGCCGAGATGGTGCCGTACCTCGAGGGCATCGCCGCGGGGCGGAGGCTACTCATGGAAAGAACGTGGGATCGGTGTACAGATTGTGCAGACGGGCAGTGGCGGCGGCGATCATGACCGCAACGAGAGCCCCCTCAAGACTCTCCGAGCACCATATCGATCCCGATCCCGTTCCCGATCCCGTTCCCGGATGGCCCGATTTCGGGAACGGGATCGGGAACGGGATCGGCTCAAACCTCCCCTTCTCACCCGTCCACAAACGGTGGACGAATTCGTTCTTTGGGAGGATGAAATGACCAGGCAACCAGGATTCGATGTCCTTCTCTTCGATCTCGGCGGGGTGTTGATGGATTTCGCCGGTTTTGAAGAGTTGGGTGAACTGCTTCCCGGTTCTCCAACTCGACCCGAGGTTCGTGATCGATGGATCCACTCTCCGGCGGTGCAGCGTTTCGAAAGGGGTGAGATCACCCCACAGCAGTTCGCCGACGACGTCATCACGGAACTGCAGATCGATCTCGCGCCTCCGGACTTCCTCGTGAGGTTCGTCGACTGGGCGCACGGACCCTACCCCGGCGCCATCGCCCTCCTCGATCAACTCCGGTGCGACTATCAGGTCGCTGCCCTCAGCAACTCCAACCAGCTCCACACCCCACTCCACCGTCAGCGCTTCGGACGCGGCATTGACACCTTCTACTTCTCTGATGAGATCGGGCACGTCAAACCGGAACGAACAATCTACGAACATGTGGTCCACGACCTCGGGGTTTCGTCGACCGAATCGCGTTCTTCGACGACACCCCGGTCAACGTCGATGCCGCTCGAGAGGTCGGCATTGCCGCATTCAGGGTGGACGGACTGGACGCTCTGAAACATCAGCTCCATCTTCTCCGGTTGAAACCTCGCTCGCTCGAGTGACGACCTTCGTCGACCACATGGACAAGGCCGACCCCCACCCGGGATGACCCGCCATCCCAGAGTTGTGATCGCACACATCTCCCGCCCGGCCCTCCTGCCGCCCGCCAACTGACGCCGACATCCCCAGAACACTGCGGATCTTTCGGCGAGCTTCTCACCTGAGTTGCTGATATAATTCTTCCAAAATGGAGAGAAAGAGCCGGACGACGGAGGCGCTACTGCGAGTGTCGGTTTCCATGCTCGCGGCTGCGGCTGTCGTGGCGTCCGCCGGTCAGGAGCGAATCGGCTTCAGTCATCTCTCTCTCGAACAGGGACTTTCCCAGAGCATCATCGAACAGATCGTTCAGGACCGGACCGGGTTCATGTGGTTTGCCACCGAGGACGGCCTCAACCGATTTGACGGTTATCGTTTTGTTCTCTACAGGAATGTTCCCGGCGACCCGGAGAGCCTCAGCTACAACGAACTCAAGGCGCTCTATGAGGACCGCGACGGCACTCTCTGGGTCGGGATCTTCGCGAGCGGTCTTAACCGATTCGACCCTTCAACCGAGAAGGTCGTCCGCTACCAGCACGACCACGACCGACCGGACAGCTTGGCCGCCGACACCGTCCGTTGTGTTTTCCAGGACAGCTCCGGGCGTTTGTGGGTCGGAACGGAAGGTGGCGGTCTCGACCTTCTTGATCGCGAAACCGGGACATTCGTCCATCACCGGGCCGACCCGGACGACTCGGGCGCCATCAGTCACAACGATGTGCGTACGATCTTTGAAGACAGCGACGGAGCACTCTGGATCGGTACAAACGGCGGGGGCCTGAACCGCTTCGACCCCGACCGGGGGGTCTTCACGGTCTACCGCCACTCTGCCGACGACCCTTACAGCCTCAGCAACGACATGATCTTCGCCATCCACGAGGACCACACCGGAACCCTGTGGATCGGTACCTACGGTGGAGGCGTGGACTCCCTCGATCGAAACACCGGTCGCTTCACCCACCACCCGAGCGATCCCGATGACCCAGCCTCACTCAGCAGCAATTTCGTCAAGTCGCTCTGTGAGGACCACCTGGGAACCATGTGGGTGGGCACCGACGGTGGCGGGCTCAATCGCTACAACCGTGACGATCGGTCATTCACGAGCTTCCGGCATGACCCGATGAATCCCAACAGCCTGAGCTCCGACCGCGTGTATGCGGTCGCGCAGGACCGATCGCATGTCCTGTGGGTCGGCACCTACGGCGGTGGGCTCAACTACTTCGACGTCACCAGAAAGGAGTTTCGCCGGCACGGAAACGATCCCAGCGACGAAAATTCGCTCAGTCACAACATCGTGTGGTCGTTTCACGAGGATCCGGACGGCGTGCTCTGGGTTGGAACGGACAGCGGCGGCTTGAATCGCTTGGATCGTTCGACCGGCAGGTGGCAACGGTTCCTCCACCAGCCGGATGCTCCCTCCAGCCTCAGTCACAACACGGTCCGGGTGGTCTTCGGCGACCGCGACAATCTTCTTTGGGTCGGCACCAACGGGGGTGGGTTGAATCAGTTCGATCGAAAAACGGGGCGGTTCATCCACTACCGGCACGACCCCGACAACCCGAACTCCTTGAGCCACGACCAACTTCGATCGATCTATCAGGACCGCTCCGGCGCTCTCTGGATCGGCACATTCGGCGGCGGGCTGGATCGGCTCGATCCGGCGACCGGAGAGTTCACCCACTTTCGACACGACCCGGAGAACCCGGCGAGCCTCAGCCACGACTTCATTCGGTTCGCCTTTGAGGACTCACGAGGCGCGCTCTGGGTAGGGACTCAGGGGGGAGGACTCAACCGCCGCGACCCGGGGAGCACCGCATTCGTCCACTATCGCCACGATCCCGAGGACCCCACGAGCCTCGGCACCGACCACGTCTTCGCCGTCCATGAGGACGAAGGCGGAACCATGTGGTTCGGAACCTTTGGAGGGGGGGTCAACCAACTCGACCGCAAAACCGGGCGGTTCAAACGCTTCCGCGAGGGCGACGGACTCGCCGCCGATTCCGTCTATGCGATGCTCGAGGACTACCTGGGTACATTGTGGGTCAGCACCACCAAGGGCCTGTCCCGGTTCGACCCCGTCACCGAGATGTTTCGCAATTTCGATGTCCGTGATGGTCTCCAGAGCAACGAGTTCAACGGCGGTTCCGCCTACAAGAGTCCGACCGGCGAGATGTTCTTTGGAGGCATCAACGGATTCAACTCCTTCTTTCCCAACGAAATCAAGGTCAACTCCAAGGTCCCGAAGGTCGTGATCACCGACCTCCAACTCTTCAACCAGTCCATCGGAGTCGGAGATCTCGTAAACGGACGAGTCCTGCTGAATCGCTCGATCACGTTCACACCCCACCTCGATCTTTCCTACCGCGACAATGTCGTTACGTTCGAGTTCGCCGCACTTCACTTCAGCTCGCCCGGGAAAAACCGCTACGCATACCGCATGGAGGGGTTCAGCGACGACTGGATCTCGGTCCCAGCCGATCGGCGATTCGCCACTTTCACCGGTCTTCGCCCCGGCGAGTACGTGTTCAGTGTCCGTGGGGCGAACAGCGATGGTTTCTGGAATGACAACGACACATCCATCGCTCTCACGATCAAACCGCCATTCTGGGCGACCTGGTGGTTCCGACTGGCCGGACTGGCCATGCTCGCCGGTCTCGGGGCGGTAGTGACCCAGAGCCGTCTTCGCGGTGTGAGAATGAAAACCCAACTCGTGGCGGCTCACGACGCACAGTTGGCGATCATCCCGCAAGCGGCGCCCGATGTCGCCGGGATCGACATCGCCGGCGCGTGGATCCCGGCCTACGGTGTCGGGGGGGACTTTTACGACTACTTTTGGCTCGAAGGCGAGCCGCCGCGGCTGTGCATCGCGGTGGCGGATGTAGCGGGCAAGGGCATGCGCGCCGCCATGAACGCAGTCATGTCCGACGGCATGGTCTTTTCCCGTGCCCGTCAGGCGGGTTCGGTGGAAGAGATCATGGACAGTCTCAACCGATCCCTCTTTCACAAGGTTGAACGTCGGATGTTCACCGCCATGTGTCTGGTGTTCCTCGAACCGGAGACCCTGAGGCTGACCTTCGCCAACGCCGGACTGTGTGAGCCGCTGCACCGGTCGAATCACGAGGCCAAATACCTCTCATCGCCGGGCTCGAGGTTTCCCCTCGGTGTGATTCGGAATGCAAAGTACGAATCAACGTCAGTAGCGCTCGCAAGAGGCGATGTCGTCGTTCTCTTCACCGACGGCGTTCCCGAAGCGCTGAACCGAGAGAGCGTCCTCTACGGCTACGGCGCCCCTCGTGACCTCATCGCCGGGCTCGAAACCGAAGACCTGACCGCAAGCGAGATGATCGACGACGTCAGACGTTTTTGCGGCGGCGCGGAACAGAGCGATGACATGGCGGTGGTCGTGATCAAAACCTAGGCCCCTGCCAGCTGCCGTCATGCCGAACACCCGATTCGGACGTCTTGGAGCCGGTATGATGTGACTGCTCGGACGGGCGGGATCCTCCCTGTCAGAAACGGAAACAAATGAGGCGGTCTTGCTCATACCTCAGACGGTCGTGGTCGTTGATGATCATGGTTATCCTGCTCACGGGGTGTGGTGTCGCGACCCCTGAAGCTCCGTTGAAGCTGGAGGAACCGCCGATGCAGAAGACCGACCAACACGACGTCATTGCCAACAACGCATTCTTCTACTACGCGGATCTCGAGGCGGCGTGGCGATTCTATGGCGAAGTTCTCGGCTTGGAGACCGTCGCCGACTACGGCTTCGCCAAGATCATGCGAATCGCTGAGACCTCCTACCTCACGCTGGTCGATGCCGGATCCGGCATCCACTCGGCAGACAAACCGAAGACCGTGGCCCTCGCCCTGGTGACCGACGAGCTTGATGGGTGGTACGACTACCTCCTGACCCAGGACGCGACCATGAAATCGACGAGCTTCAGCCCCAAGGCGGGCAGCGCCCACGACGGGTTCGTGGCGGTTGATCCGGAGGGTTACTTCCTCGAGTTCGAGCGCTTCAACCACCATCCAGAGAACGCGCAGCTTATGCCGATTCTGGACGCGCTCGAGTCGATCTACCCTACCGCCGACGCCACCGAGGGCCGCCCACCCGGGCTCGGAATCAAGGCCACCGTTCTCTGGCTCTATACCAACGACCTCGAAGCCATGAGCCATTTCTATGGTGGTGTCATGGGATTCCCGCTCACCGTCGATCAGGGCTGGGCGCGGATCCACACAAGTTCGCCAACGGGATTCATCGGCCCAGTCGACGGCGCGAAGGGGATGCACTCGTGGACCGAGGACAAGGCTGTCATGCTGTCCTTTCTGACAACCGACATCGATGATTGGTTTGCCTACTTGAAGCAACAACCAACATTTGAATTCCGTGACGAGGCGATCGTCGATGAGGACCGAGCCGGTGCACGAGTCTTTGTCGGTTTTGATCCAGACGGCTACTTCATCGAACTTGACGAGTTCTACGAGGCGCCAGGAAACGAGGCTCTCCTTGCCAGTCTGGCGACCAACTCGTAGCCGGCAGGCCGAACAGCGCACCGTCGAAAAACCCCAGACCTCCTCCAACCGTATCTGATCCCGGGTCCGACAACGATTTGGACAGGGGGAACCATGAAAGCCTTGGTCGCACTATTCGTCCTGACAGTTCTCGCATCACTGGCCGGTACCGCCGAACCGATTCCATTCGACTCGCCCCGTTGGAAGATCGAGGCGGCGGAGAGCAGCATCGAGGAGTACGAGGGGAAAGCCGCCCTCGTGATGCGTGGCGGCTTAGCTTTGATCGAAGACGCCGACTTCACCGACGGCGTCATCGAGTACTTCTGCGCCTTTCCCGAGACGCGGGCCTTCGTCGGTGCAACGTGGCGGGTCCAGGACGCCGCCAACCGCGAGGAGTTCTACATCCG
>RCNF010000682.1_pt1 | contig 26531 bp, 23 predicted proteins | sample 2041311 | NCBI WGS metagenome assembly RCNF01 (sample SAMN09708228, study PRJNA481090) | Marine sediment metagenome, whole genome shotgun sequencing project. | biome: marine sediment; feature: ocean; material: sediment; isolation source: Sewage treatment plant 2 marine sediment (STP2) ... | reverse complement strand
CCCCTGGAGAGTTTGACAACCAGGTTTCTGATGCGAAAGAGGGGTATCTTTATCCAAACATTATGCAGGGCACCTATAATGAGACTTGCAACAACGCCTGTTGCTGAAAGCCAAATCACCAAATTATGCATTTGAACCGATTCTCCCAGGAAAATAGTGAGGAACAGACCTGCAATAACAAGGTATGGCAATATGATCTTTAGTGTGAAAGAAAACCTGAGCCTCATTGGAAAATAATTCTTATTAAAGATAAGAAAATTTTATTTTCTATCAAATTTTGCTTTCCATTGCCTAGACGATATGTTTCCTTGAGAGAATTTAAAGCATGCGTAGCACAAGACTTATCAGACAATTAGAACGCATTGAATTTTAATTTTTGACCACCAATCGATGCTTCATACATGAGTCCTCCTTTTTGCAAGGTATATACTAAGACACCATTTGTGTATTTGACATCAGCAGATGCGCCTGCGGTTGCTGCTATCGCAGAAGCCTGAGCTGAGAATTCTATCTTATTTTTTTTAAACCGATCCATTGTTGCTTTATTTTCAAAGAAAATGATTTCACGGTACGCCTGACCACCTGCTTGAAATCCAATAGTAAGTTGTGTTAATTTTGCCATTCCAATTTTATTTCCTTGTTCATAAGCAACTCCATTACCTGCGGCTCCACCAATACCTAAACCACCTTTACCTACATTAGGATAAATTACATAACCATAGGCATTGTCAAAATACTTTTTCATCTGCCAGTCACTTTTCAAAAATTCTGCTTTCGAATTTTCGGCATCTGCAATAATTTTATCTTTTTTTGCTACTGATTGAGCGATGACTATGCTACTAGAAACTAAAAGAATTAGGGTAAGAATGAATTTAATAGAATTTTTCATAAATGTGAGTTTAAATTATTATATCGATATGTTGCTTTTAAAGGTATAATAAATACTCTAAAAAATTCCCGACAATTTTACTTGGAGATTTTAACAGTGACATCCACTTTGATGACGCTGGTATCAATATAATTATGAAAATTCCCGAGACCGGCTGTGCAGCATTTGACCCTTCGGTTAGAAAGAATACTTTCAGCTCAGAATCACCTTCAGAAAGGTTGGATTATATTTTTTACAATAAAAACTATATCAAAGAATTGGATGCCCAAATACTGAAGCAATTTGAAACGGCTTCAGATCACTTACCTTTACTACTGAAATTCAAATTTAAAGACCAACTATATGCAAGCACTAGACAACAACCGAACTCTTGACGCCAAAGAATGGGCGTTGACCATTTTTATTTCTTCCCTTCCTTTAATTGGGATCATCATGTTATTGGTATGGGCCTTTAGCGATGACGCCAATATTCACAAAAAGAACTGGGCCAAAGGAACCCTTATACTTTGGATCATAGGATTTATCATTGCATTTGCCTTTTTATTTCTTTTTGGCGGTATTGCCATAATGTCTCAAATGTTTAATTGATACTTTTATAAAAACCGAAGCATTTTAAACACGATGCTTCGGTTGTTTGCAAGATCATTGAGCCAATTTCCATATGAACGACATGTGCTAGTAGTTATATTTATAGGGAGATACGTTTAAGAACCTAGTCCATTTGAATGAAGGGTTAATCCTTTTTTCCAAAAACGCGTTTGAACCAGGATTTCTTTTTCCCTTTTTTGGCTTGTCTTTTAGCCTTTTTAGATGCCTTTTCAAAAGTCATGTTTTTATCCTTGAATATGTTATCGAAGAATTTTTCAATTTCCGAATCATCAATATAATCCGGGCAAGCCAAGGCCGATGCCGCATTTTCAGAAATTGCTACATCCCGAAGATATTTGCGCCTTAGCGTATTATTTTTCTGAACCTTTTGCAAGGTTTTTCCAATAATTGGAAGCGCCAGCGCACTGCCTGAACCATTGGAACCACTTTTGAAGTGTATCACAGGATAACTTGCTCCTACCCTTGTGGCCACAACCAGATCATTAGTGTAGGCCAGAAACCATGCATCTCCATAATCCTGGGAAGTTCCTGTTTTACCGGCCATTTTACTTCTAAGACCATAAACAGAATTCATCGCCCTTCCAGTACCTTCTCTCACAGCTTTCTCCAGCATGGCAGTCAATAATTCGCTGGTTGATTCTTCAAGAACTCGATCATTTTGACCAGCTTTCGGGTGCTTGTACAAGATGCGTCCATTCTGAGTTCTGATTTCTTTGATAAAAACAGGATTGATCTTTTTTCCAGAATTGGCAAATGCTGAATAGGCGATGGCCATTTCATATAAACTTGCCGTTGCAGTTCCTAGTGCAATAGAAGGTTTGTCACTCAGTTCCTGTGAAAATCCCAAAGACTTCCAGGTATCATTCAAGATGTCAAAATCCAATTGAAAATACAAATTTACGGTCGGGATATTCATCGACCTTGACAGGGAAGCTGCCGTAGAATATTTTCCTCCAGAAGAGCGATCATAATTCTGAGGTTGCCAATTCTCGTAGTCTTTTAGAATTACCGCCTCGTTATCGAGATATTGACAAGGCATGGCCCCTTCTTCAAGGGCTGATGCATAAAGTATCGGTTTAAAAGCTGACGCCGTTTGACGTTGCGCAAAAATCTGATCATATGGCTGGGTACGAAAATCAATCCCCCCCACCCAGGCCTTTACAAATCCATCATTGGGGTCAATGGCTATTAGGCCGGCATGCAGCAGTTTTAAATTAGCAGACACACTATCTCGAACCGAAATCGAATCTGAAGAAAACCCCTTCCAGGTAAATATTTCCCTCCTTTTTTTGATATGAGCAACTTCTTCTAATTTTTTTCTTTTCAATTCCTTATTTACCAAAGCATCTAGCAAGGCTTTATCAGATCCCTGAGCATACTGCTTATTCATACGTTGCTGCATTTTTCCTAAATGAGAATCAAAAGCGCTCAGGGCGTATTGCTGTAATTCATAATCCAGGGTTGTTTGGATAATTAAACCACTTTTTTTAAGGTCATAAACCGTATCAGATCGTTTATTTAGGTCCTCCAATATGGCCAGAGCTTCTTTTTTGATCTGTACCAAATAATAATTAGCCGGACCTTCAGATTCAAGATTCGCATAATCCAACAGCAAGGGAAGTTGCAGAAGTTCATCTGTTCTTTTTTCCGTCAAATACCCATATTTTTCCATTTGGCGAAAAACAACGTTCCTCCTGTCCAAGGCATGTTCAGGATACAATCTTGGGTTGTAATACGTATTTGCCTTTAGCATTCCAATAAGAACTGCCGATTCCTCGATTTTTAATCTTTTTACGCTTTTGTTAAAAAAACGGTGTGCCGCTGCTTCAATTCCCAAAACATTCTCCCCAAACGGTACCGTATTCAAATAAAGTGTTAGAATATCTTCCTTTGAATACATGCTTTCCAAGCGATAAGCCAAAATTATTTCCTTGGTTTTATTCACAGGCATGGATAGAATTCCGTAGTGCTGCCTTCCAAACATATTTTTGGCCAGTTGCTGTGTAATAGTACTTCCTCCACCTGCATTTTTCTGCTGCAAGACCAATGACTTGACCAATACTCTCAATAAACTCCTAGAATCAACACCTTCATGTTCAAAATATCTGGCGTCTTCTGTTGCAACCAATGCGTGTATAAGTTCTTCCGGAAGCTGAATATATTCGACATTAGTTCTATTGTCGGCAAAAAATTTACCAATAAGCTGGCCCCGATCAGATAATACAAGTGAGGCTGTTTCATTTTTAAATTCTTTCAGCTCCTTTTTCGAATAAACATGGCCAAATACACCAAGATGAATAAAGCCTATAAAAAGCCCGAATAAAAGGCTTACAAGCAGCAATAATTTAATAAAAATTACAATCAGTTTTCTTTTCATATCGCAAAAGGAAGGTTCCTTTAAACTTTTCTAAATCATTCGGGGAACTACAGGTTTTATTATTTTTTAATCACCACTAAGGTAGCGACATAACCTGTTAGGATATTCCACTCTTTATCGGCGAGAAGCGATCCGTTTTCATCTAAAACTTTGAACTCAGCAGTATTTGGTCCTGACGACCCTTGATTCAGCGCCTCAATATCTATTCGGTTAAATCCTTCCTTTAGATCGATGTCAACGCTGTAATAACCGCTCTTCAGAGTAATACTTCTTCGAATTACTTCTTCATTGACGTATAACTTGACACGATCTCCATCCACATAACTATGATCCCTGCAAATGATGCGTATGGTTTTTGAATTTGTTTCCAGTTTTCCAAGCTCCAAAGATGTTTGAAACTTATTGATACTAACATCCTTTCCGTTCCAGTATTTTGACGTGAGAACATCTTTATCTGTTTGACTCAGGCCCCTCATACTCCTTTGCTTCTTTTGTGGAATAACGCTATGTGGTGGAAATTTATCTGCAATCTCCTTTAGCGTTCCAAAAAGAGTGACTGTTTCTGACTTTATCTCTTTGACCTCCGCATCCAGTGGCACAAATTCCATCACATTGTTATCCTCAGGCTGGTACTGAAACACATTGGTTTCCTCCACATCGTTATTGTCAATCTGAGCCAATAACCCTGCAGAAAAGGAAAAAAACATAAAAATTGCGAAGATTTTTTTCAAAAGTTAAACAGCATTTAATAAAATTTTTCGGGCAGAAAATTACAAATTAAAGCCTACCTTTTTATTAAAATTTTATTAAAATTTAAAAGCTTTCCTTAACTAGGACTGATTCTTTTCGTAATTACGTTGTATCTTTTTGATCGCATTATCAATCGATTTATCAGGCTCTATAACGTTGAGCTCTCCCCAGAATTCAGGATCAGAAAAACCAGAGGTCTTGTCTGTCAGGATTACATTTTTTCTCATTCGATTTCTATTCCTTACAGCTTCATCCTGATCGTTAACCTTCCAGTCGGTAATCGCCATCTCAATAGCAATATTGTAGATCGAATTGAATAATTTTTTATCCCATTTAACTTTAAAGCTCAACTCGATACGGCTATAGTTGTAATGCCATTTACCATTGGTTTGTTTATAATCAATGATGTATTTTGTATCCAGAGGAATCACGTCAGCATTGGCTGGTTTTTTCTTAACAAAGAACTTCTTCGCTTTGATGAGGTTTTCCAGATTCAACCCGAAAACTGACTTGACCAAGGCAAAACTCTCAGCATCGATATACAGTTTTCCTTTGTAAAAAGGTTCCACCATGCTGCGCTTTTGAACAAAATCGATCACATAGACCTTTCTTTTGTCCATATTGATCATTTTGTCAAAACTAAACGTATAGATATCAAACATATCAGCTGAGAAAAACAATTCTTGATTTCTCATCATATCCATGCTTAAATTGTTATAAGGGCCTCCCTGTAACTTGATCACAAGGGTATCGATCTTTCTGTAATCAGTACTTTTTCTTACTTTGTCTAATACTGCATAGTCCCCTTGACTCCCTCTCGTATGTTTATACACGTCAACAACCGCTTCAGAAAGCGAGGCGTATGTTTTTCTTTTTCTAATGGATTCCCTGTAAAATACTTTTGCAATTATAGGTTCATTATACGAATTTAATTTTCTTTGCTTGATCACTTTTTTAATGACCATCATTGGATCAGCATCTACCAGATTAACATCTGGAAGTTTTTCAAACGACTCTTCCATGGCAAATGTCATTACATCTGAAGAGAAGGAGTTCAAAGAAATAATTTTATTTTGGTAGCCCAAATAACTGATCACCACCTGTTCATTTTCCAGAGATTTAGGAACCTTGAGCAAAAACACACCGTCTAAATTAGAAATTGTCGAGATATTTGAATTGGTCACAGATACAGAAGCGTATTCCAATGATTTTTTCGTTTTCGCATTAATCACAGCACCTTTATATTGTCTGAAACTCACCGTTTCTTCACCTTGGGCAGATACCGAAGGCTGCATCAACAAAAAAGCCAGTGCATACATACAGCTGGTAAAAAATAATCTAAAACTACTGTCTAACTTATTCTTATTCAATCCCATAATAATTTTATTTACATATAATTTCAACAATTGAAATTAAAGATTATTGATCAATTAGAAAAGAACTTTAACTTAAATATAACACTTGTTTTATTTCATTCATTTGCGCTAGCTTATCTTGTGAATGATTGGATTAAAAGCTTTTGAGGCAATCAATACCTTGTCTCCAATTTCCAGAGCTTCTGCTTCTTGATCATTCGCGATCACCTTAACCAGATCTTTACCGATCAAGACAGTAACGATCACAATAAAATCCTGTTTCACCATGCTTATGATTTCACCGGTAAATTGAAATTTAGCGTTTACTCTGTCATGAGTAAACAGGTTGGCAGGATCTCCTTGTCTGATTATCTGACCCTGATCAAGTTCTATCATAAAATCTGAAAGTCGAATAATCTCAGAAACGTCATGACTTATCAGAAGGGTAGTAAGACCGAATTCTCTATGAGCTTTCAGTATGTATGACTGTAGTCTCAGTCTCATTTCATGATCAAGGGCTGAAAGGGGTTCATCGAGAAGCAGCAATCGGGGTTTTCTAACCAATGCCCTGGCAAGTGCAACTCTTTGCTTTTGACCTCCCGACAAGGTGTTTGGCTCCCTGTTTTGTAATTGTCCCAGATCTATAATTTCTACCAGTTGGTCAACAATTGAACTTGGCTGCCCTTTCTCTTGGGCGAAAAGAAGGTTCTCCCTCACTGTCATATTCGGAAAAAGTGCGTATTCCTGAAACACAAAGCCTATTTTTCTTTTTTGCGGGGCCAACACAATCTTCCTGTCTGTATCTGTCCAAATTTCCCCTCCTACTTTCACATATCCTTTCTCCGGATCCATAAGCCCGGCAAGCAACATCAGTAAAGTGCTCTTACCGGCCCCGGATTTGCCGTAAATTGTAATCAGTTTACCTTCTTCAAGTTTGATCTGAACATTCAGATTCATCTGACCCGCTGATGACTTTAACAATTTTTGAAGTGATATTTCAATCATGACCTTGCGTTTTATTAAAATAACCTCCATTGATCAGATAAACCATAAGAAGAATCGTAAAAGTGATCCCAAATAGGATTAAGGAATATGTATTTGCAGCCTCATAATTCAAACTTTCAACTTCATCATAAATAGCGATTGATGCCACCCTTGTTTTTCCCGAGAGATTGCCTCCAATCATCAAAACCACACCAAATTCTCCAATGGTATGCGCAAAGGCCAAAATAATTCCCGTAATCAATGATGGTTTAATATTAGGTAGCAAAACCCTGATCAAGGTGGTCAATTTAGATTTACCCATCACATAGGAAGCATTTTTCAGGGAAGGAGACAAATTGGCAAAACCAGCCTGAATTGGATGTACCATAAAAGGTAAGCTATAGATTATAGATCCAAGAACAAGACCTTCAAACGAAAACACCAAACGGAGTCCGAACCATTCATCCAACCAGTTTCCAAACCCATTTGAAGGACTCAATGCCAACAGCATATAGAATCCAATTACGGTTGGGGGTAACACAAGAGGCATGCTCACAAAAGTCTCTGCTATCGGTTTTATACGAGAACGGGTATTTGCAAGCCAATATGCAATAGGAATCGCAATAAGCAGCAATAAAATCGTAGTGATCAATGCCAGTTTAAAAGTGATCAATAATGGATTCCAGTCTATCATTTTGACAACATCAATTCATTGGTTTTTACCATCGCTGTAAGCTCAAGCCCGAGAACAATTTGCAATTGTTTAACGGCATTTGAAGTAATGATGGAAGTGATTTTTCCGATATTGGTTTCAAGGGTCACCTTACTCAACAAGGTGTCAGATTCAATATGACACACCTCTCCCTTTATTTTGTTTCTAAGACTTATTCCACTCATATCTCCTACCCCAAGAATAACCTCAGTCTCTTTAAAAATGACACTTACCTCGTTCTCAAGTTTCAAATAAGGAGCCGTTTCAGGTGTATCTATAAGGATCGTGGAAAAAACTACTTCTCCAATTTTCACCTTAACGATCGAAAGATCACCGTTAACTTTAATGCCGTTTATGTGTCCTTTTAAAATATTCATTTAAATTCTATACGATAACCAAACTTATGCAAAATTTCCTTGCCTTCCTTGGAAAGCATAAAATCCATGAATTGAATCGATTTTGTTTCGAAGGATTCTCTGGCTTTTAAAATAACCATCCCCTGGGCCATTGGCTGGTAAAGACTCGTGTCAACTTCTTTCCAGGAGCCATGGTTTTGCATCTGAGGAGACATCACAACCGATTTTGAGGTAAAACCAATATCTGCTGCCTCTGAAATTATAAATTGATTCGTCTGTGAAACGCTTTCCCCAAATACCAGTTTATCCCGAATTGACTCTTCAATACCCATGCGATTGATCACTTCCATGGCCGAAACACCATAAGGCGCCGTTTTTGGATTGCCTATCGCAATATGCCGTACATCTTTTAAAGTGAGGGATTCTAAATCTGGATTAATATCCTTTTTTAAGGTCCATAAGATTAGATTTCCATAGGCATAGATAACCGGTTTTTGTACTGTAAATCCTTTTTTATAGAGTTCTTTTGGATATTTTAAATCAGCCGAAAGGAATAGGTCAAAAGGAGCCCCTTCAACAATTTGAGCCGTCAGTTTTCCGCTAGAACCAACAATGATTTCACATTCCAAACCGGTTTGATCAGAAAATTTAACAACAAGATCTTCCATGGCAAATTGCAAATTAGCCGCTACCGCAATGGTCAATTTATCATCTTGTTTGGATCCGCAGGAGATCATTACAAAAAAGACTATTAGTGAACCTAAAGAAAGTATTTTGTGAGAGGTATTTCCAGAAAGCATTTGACGCCTATTTATATGTAAAAATACAAGAACTTTTCTAGTTGAGTTCCCTATTTCACAAAACAAAATTTAAGAAACCCTATCCTTGTACGTACTAAAAAATTTGTCTTGACTATGTCAGGTCATCCGTAAAATGATTGTTCTTGAGGTCTCTTGAGAACATGGATTTATTAAAGAGCTGCCTTTGGGTATTGACAAACTAAGCCATGCTTCCTTTTTGATCATCTTAGCCAATATTACTATTTGCCCTATATGTGAAGCGTAATGTGCCAACTGCCTGTTGATTGCTTCTGAAACTGAATGACCAGTATTCCTGATATAAACTGTTCTAGTCATATCGCTTCCTTTTAGCATATTCAATGTCGAAAACAAACAACCCCAACCTTTGTTCCAGATCTCCATTAGCTCGCTTTTTGATTTTAGGTCAGTCTCAAATTCACTGTCTCGGTCTCTCCATTCTTTTTCGCCATCTGAACTTAAAAAATCGGTCCAGCGAGAAAGCATATTTCCAGAAATATGTTTGACGATTACAGCAATACTATTGGAATTAGGGTCAGATTTCCAAAAAAGGTCTTCCTCCTCAACCTGTTCCATAGCCTTCTCTCCCAAAATTCTGTAATACTCAAATAGTTTTATGATATCCTTGAGATAAGCTTCTTCCATAAGGTTAAATTTAAAAGGAGTTGATCGTCAAAATGACCTTAGCAACTCCTTTTATAAAATATAATCTATTTTTATGCTTCTTCCGGTGAGAGGTATTTATATACGATTCCGGCCAGTACAGCGCCAATGATAGGTGCTACCCAAAATAACCATAACTGTGCTGTTGCCCAATCGCCTACAAAAATAGCCTGACTTGTGCTTCGAGCAGGATTTACAGAAGTATTGGTAACGGGAATACTTATCAAGTGAATCAAGGTCAATGCCAATCCAATGGCCAATCCTGCAAATCCCTTTGGTGCTTTTGAATGTGTTGCCCCTAAAATAACAATAAGGAACATAAAGGTCATTACGATTTCTGAAACGAGTGCGGCGGTCATACTATAGCCCCCTGGAGAATGTTCTCCAAATCCATTGGCCGCAAACCCACTGCCAACGAGGTCAAAACCATCCTTTCCTGAAGCAATTAAATACAGTATTCCGGCACCTGCAATTCCTCCAAGAACCTGAGCAATAATGTAAGGAACAAGATCCTTCTTATCAAAACGACCTCCCATCCACAACCCAATGGATACAGCAGGGTTTAAATGACAACCCGAAATATGACCTATTGCATATGCCATCGTAATGACAGTTAATCCAAACGCCAGGGCAACCCCGACAAAACCGATTCCCAATTCGGGAAATCCTGCGGCAAGAACGGCGCTTCCACAACCTCCAAGCACGAGCCAAAGTGTACCAATAAATTCTGCTACTAATTTTTTCATTATTATAAAGTTTAGTTAATATTATCTCCAGGATCATATCAGTAATTGATCAAAGAGGTTTAGTTGATGTCTAATTTAAACATTTTTTTTTAACCTCGAACTCCATTTGATTGGCTTGACATCTACGCTCCAATATAATTTCAAAACCCTTTGATTCAGGAACTCCCCGATCGCTTAAAAACTATCATTTGAAAGCAAGTTGCATCTCCTCTTTATTTAAAGGTCAATGGTACTTATTTTACGGTTATTATCCGAATATCTTTGTTCGCTGGTGTATAATTATTTAATATTACATGGCTTTAAATAACGGGTAATTAAGATCAACAAAATAACCTTGTTCTAAAAGTCACCTTTGACCAATTAATTTATGTGATTCGGGCAATGATTTTATCTAAATAAAAATTCAAAAATGGAAAAATTCGATTCAAGTAAAAGACTTATTTCACTGGATATGCTAAGGGGGCTTACCATTGCATTAATGATTGTTGTTAACAATCCTGGTTCAGGGGAACATCAGTATTGGCCTCTTGCTCATGCTTCCTGGCACGGAATTACAATTACAGATTTTGTTTATCCCTTCTTTATTTTTATCGTAGGTGTTTCTATTATACTTTCCTCCTCTAAACAACTTGCTGCAGGAGCCGATAAGGGAAAAATGAGAAAAAAGATATGGATCAGATCATTGAAAATATTTGGATTGGGAATCTTCCTTAACCTCCTTCCCCATCTTGATTTTATGGAATTGAGAAACCTAGGCGTTTTGCAGCGTATTGCTCTGGTTTATAACAGCTTTATTGAAATAGATTTTATGGAATTGAGAATTCCCGGTGTATTGCAGCGCATCGCTCTGGTATATTTGGTATGTGCCCATATTGGTTTGGCCACCGGCTGGAAAGGTCAGGTTAAAATCGCAGTCACGCTTTTGATAGGTTACTGGCTGGCCATGATGCTAATTCCTGTACCTGGAATTGGAGCAGGTGTTCTGGAACCTGGCCAAAATTTAGCGGCGTGGATTGACAGTATAGTTATACCACTTAGAATGTACCAGGGAACCTGGGATCCGGAAGGCTTGTTAAGCACCTTACCTGCCATTGCAACGGGGATCACTGGGATGTTGGCCGGTCAATTGCTCAAGCAGGATATGGACATAGAAAAGAAATTATATTACCTGTTCTTTATAGGATTTATGTGTGTATTGATCGGTTATACCTGGGATCTTGTTTTTCCTTTCAATAAAAATCTATGGAGCAGCTCCTTTGTAATGTTTACTTCCGGATGGGCCTTTATGTCTTTTGCTGCCTGTATATTGCTTGTTGATGTTCACGGTTATCAAAAAGTTGCCAAGTTTGGGGTGATCTATGGAAGTAATGCCATAACAGTATATGTTCTGGCAGGCATGCTTCCCATACTTTTAAATGGTGTTTTTGGTGTGCAAGACATTTTCTTTAATGGAATGGTTGATATAGGTATGGCTCCAAAACTTGCTTCAGCATTATGGGCCTTTTTCTACATGTTTATCTGTTTTATCCCAGCCTATATTTTATATAAGAAAAAGATTTTTATAAAAGTATAGTGTAAGCGGCCTGAGTTGCTCGATTAATTCAATACCCTAACCCTTTGGTTAGGGTATTTTTTATTAATCTGGAGTCACACCCTATATAGATCGGCCTTGGGCTAAGAGCAAATCTAAGCTCCTGCAAAACAAAACATTGTTATACGAATTCATAGAAATTTCCTTTGTAAAACACTGTTAATTTCGTAACTTATAGGGTTGCAAAAAACATTAGTTTTCATTTAAACCATTAGTTATGAATCCAATTATCTTTTTATTAATCATTCTCTCCGTTTTTCTACTTTCAGGCATTCGAATTGTATACGAATACAAACGAGCCGTTAAATTCAGATTTGGAAAATACATCGCTCTGCTTCAGCCAGGGTTCAGATGGATTATTCCTCTTGTCGATAGAATTCAACTAGTTGATATAAGAGTTATAACCATTAATATTCAGAAACAAGAAGTAATGACCAAAGACAATGTGCCCTGCCATATTAATGGCGTTCTGTTTTTCAAAATTGAGAATGCCACCAAGGCCATACTTGAGGTGGAAGACTTTGTATTTGCCATTTCACAAATGGCTCAAGCCTCACTTCGTGATGTATGTGGAAAAGTTGAACTGGATACTATTCTTTCGGAAAGGGAGGAAATAGGAAGAAACATCAAAAATATTGTCGAACAGGAAACTGAAATTTGGGGAATCTCCATTCAGGATGTTAAAATCAAAGACATTGAATTACCAGAAAACATGAAACGCTCAATGGCCAATCAGGCCGAGGCTGAACGCTCAAGAAGAGCCAGAATCATACTTGCAGAAGCAGAAGAACAAGCCGCCGGTAAATTGCTCGAGGCAGGAAAGATTATTGACCAATCGCCATCTGCTATTAAACTGAGGTTATATCAAACTTTATCAAACATAGCCAGTGAGAAAAATTCGACAATCGTATTCCCATTTCCAGAAGAGGTTCTGCCCCAAAAAAAGTAGGTATAATTAGCTTAAAGACAATCAAGACTAGATGAAAATATAGACAAAAACAAGTGAGAAAAACAGGACTCGTTTTTTGTATCTTGTTGCTTCAATTGATTAATTATGGTACAGAGCTTTAAAAGAAAACCCCGGTTGCATGATCATTATCATACTATTCTTATAGGATCGGGTATGGGCTGTTTGTCAGCAGCAGCAATTTTAGCCAAGGAAGGTCATGCAGTACTTGTTCTGGAAAAACATTATACAGCTGGTGGGTTTACCCATGTTTTTAAAAGAAAAGGATACGAATGGGATGTTGGTATTCATTATATTGGAGACATGCAACGCCCAAATAGTGCCATGAAGAAGCTCTTTGATTATGTAACTAATGCTAAGCTAAAATGGGCCGATATGGGAGAGGTCTATGACAAGATCATTATTGGTGATCGTTCATATGACCTTGTAAAAGGGTTGCAAAATTTTAAAAAGCAGCTGATTGCATATTTTCCGGAAGAAGAGGAAGCTATCCTGACCTATATTGATCTTGTTTTTGCAGCCAACAGAACCGCAGGTAAATTTTATATGAACAAGGCCCTGCCTCCATTTTTAAGCAAACTGCTTTATGGATGGATGTCAAAACCATTTTTTAAATATTCTGATCAAACCACTGACGAAGTTATCAGAAAGCTAACAAAAAATGAAGAGCTGATCAAAGTCCTCTGCGGACAATATGGAGACTACGGTCTTCCCCCTAAGAAAAGTAGCTTTTTTATGCACAGTACCGTGGTCAAACATTATTTTGGTGGAGGGAGTTTTCCAGTAGGCGGGCCTTCAATGATTGTTAAAACAATCGATCCGGTAATTGAAGCCTCAGGTGGAACTATCCTGATCAATGCAGAAGTGGATACGATTCTTGTTAAAAACAACAAAGCTACTGGTGTCAAAATGAATGATGGAAGCATTATCTCGTCAACTTATGTGGTTAGTGGAGCTGGATTGAATACGACTTATGAAAAACTACTAGCTCCAGATATTGTTGAAAGGCATGCATTGAAATCTCAGCTCAGTAAAGTAAAGCCTTCGGTATCTCATGCTTGTTTATACCTCGGGCTCGAGGGGAGTCCTGAAGCGTTACATCTGCCCAAAACCAATTTATGGATCTATCCTGATAAGCTTACTCATGATCAATGTGTTCGTAATTATTTAGAGGATATTGAGCAAGACTTCCCTGTTGTATATGTTTCCTTTCCGGCTGCCAAGGACCCTGATTGGTCGAACCGCTATCCCGGAAAAAGTACCATTGACATCATAACGCTTCTACCCTATGAGGTATTTAGTGACTGGGAAAACTCCAAATGGATGAAAAGAGGTGAGTCTTATGAGGAACTCAAGGAAAAGATTTCACAAAGATTGTTGGAAAAGCTTTACGAGCAATTACCTCAGGTGAAGGGTAAGATCAAACATTATGAACTGAGCAGTCCTTTAACAACCAAACATTTTATGAACTATGGCAAAGGAGAGATCTACGGGCTCGATCACAGCCCGAGTCGTTTCAGGCAAAAGTTCCTTGTACCCCGAACACCTGTCAAAAACTTTTATCTCACTGGTCAGGATATTGTAACAGCAGGAGTAGGTGGTGCCCTGTTTTCAGGACTACTCACCGCATCCGCAATGACAGGTAAAAACTTTATGAAGAAAATCGTTGGTTCTTGAGGCGCTCGCTTGCGAGGGGTTCGGAGCTGAGGGCTTCGGAAGTGAAGCCCTCAGCTCTCACCCCCTCACCTCCGAGGGGGTGAGAGGTATTATTTAACTCGTGCTTCAAGATCTTTGCGAGTTATACGCAACAATCTTTCTATGGCTTGACCATTTCTAAAAGACTGAACCCTTAAGCTATATTCCCCTGCAGGGAGTTCAAACGGGCCTTCATATTTTTTGCCGAAAGTAACTGGATAGGTATTGTCAATCGTGTAAAACATCTCAATGTCTGAGAATGGGGTACTCAATTTACACATAAGCTTCCTGCCTTCTTTATACACCTTTACTTCTGGTTCATAAATCGTTTTGGCAATATTAATGCCTTTCTCGTCAAATCTTACAAAATGCGACTCGGTTCTTCTTAAAAAATCCTCCCAGTTTTTAGTATCCTTAGCGCTCCATAGAGACTCTGATAGAGCCAAAGCCCTTGGATAAGTCATATAAAAAGCAAAGGATAGATTTGGAATTTCTTCAGTCCAAAGATTTCCCTGGCCTCCTAAAATCAACTCGGGATCCAACACAAAATCAGGAACCGGATCAAAACTATACGCTTTTCGAAGGGATAAATCTTTATAAATTTTGTTTTCAACACTATAATCACCTTGAGTGAAGTCAAGATACGTAAAATCATCAGGCGTCATTACCACCTTATGACCAAGACCAACAGCTTCAATTCCTCCCTTCATTCCTCTCCAGCTCATCACTGCTGCCCCGTCAACCAGACCCCCATATAGGATTTCATCCCAGCCTATCATTTTCTTACCCTTGCTACTGATAATTTTTTCAACACGCTTCACAAAATAACTTTGCAACCCCATACCATTTTCGATACCGTTTTTGGCCATAAAGTCCTGAACTTTTGCATCCTCTTCCCAGTAGCCATGATAGCTCTCGTCACCTCCCATATGGATATAGTCACCTGGAAACAGCGCAACAATTTCGTCAAAAATCATGTCTAAAAAAGCATAAACTGCAGGATCGGCAGGGTTCAAAGTGTTTTCAATATTCATTTTGAATTTTCCGTTATCAAGCCAATCGACAAAGTTTGAACCTGGATTTACTTGTGTAAATTCTTTCTTGGTTGAATATTGTGGATAGGCAGCCAACAATGCCATACTGTGCCCCGGAACATCTATTTCAGGGACTATTGTAATATTTCTATCTGCAGCATAGGCCACAACCTCCTTGATTTGTTCTTGCGTATAAAATCCGCCATAGGTAGTTTTTTCTGATTTCTTAGGTTGGGCTCTTCCCGATTTAAAACTCCCATATCTTTCCACCCTCCATGCTCCTACTTCGGTCAATTTTGGGAAGGTTTTAATCTCAATTCTCCAGCCTTGGTCATCGGTCAAATGCCAATGAAAAACATTCATTTTATAGGCCGCCATTTCATCCAGATAGGCTTTAACTTCTTCTACAGTAAAAAAGTGCCTGCTTACATCCAGCATCAGACCTCTCCATCCAAATCGGGGATAATCTTGAATGATGCACGTTTTAATCTCTATAGGTAAAGGCTCACCTTCAGCTGAACTAATTCTTTCGAGAGGAAACAGTTGTTTCAAGGTTTGAATCCCATTAAATGTTCCTGCTTTGGTATTGGCCATCAACAATATTCCATCTTCTTCCACTACCAATTGATAGCCTTCACTTCCCAAAGTATCTAAGGCAGTCTCATGAAATCCTATTCTCAAGGTCTTAACAGTTGAGCTATCTCCTTTCGTTGATGACAATGTGATGCCAATTTTTCCCAAATCGGTTCTTAAAAATTCCACCTGTTTTTTAAGATCTTCGCTCTCAGTTAACAATGTAATTTCAAGACTTTGGTCAATAATTAAACTGCCTTCAGATGCCTCATATGAAACAGGTGCTGGAATAATTTGATGCTGTGACCAAGCCAATTGACTTGAAAATATCAAGGCAACAATAAGGAAGGTAAAAAATCTTTTCATGTCGTAAAATTTGGGTTTAGAGCATTTTTTTATGCCGTGAAATTACTTGAATTCATTAGAATAAACTAAGTATTGATCAAAAAAAATACAGGTTGCATTTAGCTTCCTGTATCTTTTCACTCTAATCTAAATTTCTAATCTAATTTATTTCATACTGACAAGTTCCGATTCATAAGTAAGTCCATATCCGAATTCATATAAAGGATCCTTCGAATCATAAGGAACATCCTCCATTTGATTCTCAACCGCTTCCCATGAAGAAGGTAGTTCAATTGGTAGTTTTCCTTCAGGGCTTTTAACTCCAAATAGCAATTCATTTAAAACCGCATCAGAAAGCCCAAAATCGACCAATAAAGCTCCGCTTGCGTCTGAAATTTCAGTTAAGATAGCGGCACGATCAAGATTGACCACTACAATGGATGGCTTTTTTGATATCAGGTCTAAAACCTCCTTTTTCTCCTCCTCATTATAGTATAACCTACCCTGATGGAAGAAGCTTTCAAGAAAATGATCATCTCTTGGATCAAAAGGTGCTCTGATTCTTGTGACAATCACATCGGCATCCTTAGGGTTAGAAACCAACTCTCCATAAGTATTTAACACTTCATCATTGATCATTCCCTCTGCATAGATTTTAGTTCCTTTTTTCAGAGGAAGTAAATCATCATTCTTTAACAAAACAGCTGCTTTTGCCTGAGCAATTTTACCCATTTCTCTAAAGGCTGCTTTCCCGGCAATTTTATTTGCCTCATTCTCGTTTACGTAGGGATCATCAAAAAGACCCAACCTGAATTTATCTCTCATGATTCGTTTAACCGATTCATCTATTCTTGTCTCAGTCAATTGACCGGATGTAACCAGTTCAATGATTAAGTCAGGGCTAAACTCACCTCCGAATTGATCACATCCGGCTTCGATGACTTTTTTTGTTCGTTCAAGGGGGCTAAGATCTTCTACTCCCCATGCACGGGCATCTCCAACCTTAGAACCATTAATAATATTCCAATCAGTGCAAATCACACCATCAAAACCATATTTTTCACGCAGCATCGTTGTAATGATTGTTTTATTAAAAGCGAATCCTACATTTTCATCTGTTTGATCCACAGGAATGCCGTAATAAGGCATGATCTGTGCAGTTTTTGCAGGAAAAGCTCCCTTTTCAAAGGGAATCAGATGGTAATCAAAATTGTTTCCCGGATAGACCTGATTTTTTCCATAGGGAAAGTGCGCGTCTTCTCCATTTTCCTGAGGGCCACCTCCTGAAAAATGTTTGGTCATACAGGCCACACTTTCAGATCCGAGAGAATCTCCTTGAAAACCTAATACATAGGCCTTGGTCATCATAGCCGATAACTCTGCATCTTCACCAAAGGTTCCGTTAGATCTTCCCCATCTTGGTTCAGTAGCCAAATCGGCCATTGGATGCAGGGCCAATCTGATTCCTGATGCCAAATATTCTTGCCTGGCAATATTCCCAAATTCACGGACCAATAAGGTGTCTCTAGTGGCGGCCAGTCCAAGAGATGATGGCCATTCGGAAAAGGCCGGCGTAATCAAAGAAGCTCCCGGGTTATGATCAGCACTATGCCTTGGGTCGGTGGCAATGGTAATCGGGATCCCTAATCTTGTTCTTTCTCCAATGAGCTGCACATTATTGCTATATCGGGCCAGGATATTAGCTTCATATGCATGCATAATGTTGAAACTGTTCATTTTTCTGTTAACAAGCATCTCCGAACTTGAAGGCATCAAAGTGGCCATCATAATATCTATCGGGTTCGACGATAAAAATGGCTTGTCAATTGGATCACCTTCAGGTGTCATTCCAATCATGGTGATATACATTGTTCCTGCTTTTTCCTCCAGGGTCATTTGAGAAACCAGATCATTCACACGGTCTTCAATTGACAATCTTGAATCTTCATAAGCATCGAGCTTTCCATTCTTGTTTAGATCTCTGAATTTGTAGCCTTCAAGATCCAATTCAGGTGCCTTTTCTCCAAGTTTTGCATAATTTTCTTTTGCCTTGCTAGACATTCGGCCATAACCAATAAATCCGGTTAGAACCAATAGAACGAGAAGTACTCCAAATACGATCCCACCAATCTTTAAAAATTTTTTCATCTATTATTGTGTTTTAATGACACAAAGATATGAAAAATATTTATTGTGTGCAAATGACACAATTAATTTTTACTATATTTGCGCATGAGTAAAAAAGAGACAATCATCGAAATGCTTGGAGATATTGACAAACTCATGCCGGGTCAGTCAGTAGATTGCGTTATTATCGGGTTTGATAAGGAAGGGTTGAAGATCCTTATATTAAAATGGAAGGACCCAGGCCTCTGGGCACTCCCAGGTGGATTCGTGCTTAAAACAGAAGATCTGGATAAAGCCGCCGTACACGTTCTCAAATTAAGAACAGGAATACAGGTTCCCTTTCTGGAACAATTCAAGACCTTTGGAAACATAAACAGAAGAGACAATCTAACAGTAAAGAATAATCTATCTTCCATCGAAATACCGAAGCATATCAATACGTGGCTAGAACAGCGGTTCATCAGCACCGGGTATGTGTCATTGGTCGATATGGAGAAATGTGATCCCAAGCCTGATTTTGCCAGTGAATCTATCGCATGGTACTCTTTGGAAGAGTTACCCTCGCTAATATATGATCATCATGAAATCGTGGAAGAAGCCATCTCCTATATCAGAAATCAGATCAATTACCTGCCTGTAGGTATCACTTTACTGCCCAAAAAATTTACCATGAAGGAATTGCAATCCCTGTATGAATCAATTCTTGAAAAAAAACTGGACAGAGGAAACTTCCAAAGAAAAATGCTCAAATTGGATATTTTCATTCGACATGAAAAACATTTGCTTGGAGGCGCGCATAAAGCCCCTTATTTATATTCTTTTGATACAGAAAAATATGAAAAACTTTTGGAGAAAGGATTTGGTTTTAATTCCTGATCTAATGTCAGTATTTATTGCAGATTTATAAAATGTTATCACTATTTCACGTGAAAGGAATCTGTAATTAAATTACTCATTTCCGAACTAGGCCCTACATATAATTCATATTCCATCTCTTCAATTTTCCATTCTTTTGCTTCAGGATCATACCAGGCTATATCTGCAATGGCTACTTTAAATTCAACTGTTTTTGTTTCTCCCGGTTCGAGAAATATCTTATCAAACCCCCTCAAAAGTTTTACAGGTCGGTCTATGCTTGAATTCTTAAAGCCAACATACAGTTGAATAATCTCCTCTCCGGCCATAGCTCCGTCATTCGTTACATCTATACTTGCTAAAAGATTACCTTCTTTTGTCAAATTCTGTTCCTTAATAACCAAATTAGAATAGTCATAATTCGTATAACTCAAACCATATCCAAAAGGATAGGCTACTTCAATATTTTTCTTATCAAACAACGTATAGCCGTGGTAGTACCCATATTCTATTTTTAAGGTATACGGATTAAAATAAGGATAATCCTTATCGTTTCTTGCAATGGAAAATGGTAATTTACCACTTGGATTCACTTCTCCATAGAGCACATTGGCAAGGGCTGTTCCGCCTTCCATTCCATTGTACCAGGCAAATAGAATCCCCGATACTTCTGCTTCCCAGGAGTTCATATTGATAGCACTACCACCTACATAGACTACGATTACATTGTTGTTGCTTTTCGCAACTTTTAGAATTAGCGTCTCATCTTCAGGTAACAAATTCAAATTCTCTCTGTCACCTCCCATTCCTTTTTTACCTATTAATTTTCCAGCTTCCGCAGACTTTTCTATGTCACCTTGTAAATTTATATATTCTCCCTCTTCTTCAAAAGTGTAGCCAACAACGATAATCACCTGATCGGCTTCCTGAGCCTTTTTAGCGGCTATGTTTGCATCAGTTCCGTCGTACAATTCCACTTCATTACCTAAGCCCGCATTAAATTCCTTAATCCCTTCGTAAGGGCTAACAATATTCAGAGAGGTTGTACTACTACTGGCATGATCTCCGGTGTTTTCCATATTGGAAATCTTTCCCAATACCAATACTTTTTTCGCCTTACTTTGGTCTATAGGTAGTACACCTTCATTCTTAATCAATACCATACTTTTTTCAGCTGTCTCCTTGGCTAATGCTACATGACTATCACTGGCGATCACATCAATTGGGTATTTTTCCTGATCATATGCAAACGCATATTTGAGCCTTGTTTTCAAAGTTCGAATGACGATTTTGTCAATATCGGCTTCACTGATCTCTCCTTTTTCTATTCCTTTTTTCAGCGTCTTATATGAATATACCTGCTGGTAGGGCATTTCTACGTCAAGTCCTGCCTTAACACTTTCAATGCCGTCATAGGTGCCATCATACCAATCAGAGGAAACAAAACCTTCAAAACCCCAATCCTCTCTTAAAATATCATTAAGCAAATATTTATTATTAGCAGCATATTCACCCCTCACCTTATTATAGGCACTCATTATAGATGCCGGCTTTCCAACCTGTATCGTTTTCTTAAAATGAGGTAAATACACTTCTCTTAAAGTTCTTTCATCCAATACAACATCAATAACATATCTCGAATTATCCAGACTGTTCAGTGCAAAGTGTTTTGGGCAAGCCATCATTTGCTGACTTTCTATACCTTTTACTGCTGCCACACCAAATTCTCCCAATAGCCAAGGATCTTCACCATAGGTTTCCTGAGCCCTGCCCCAGGCAGGATGACGCAATAAATTGATACAAGGTGCAGCTGCATAATTTGTTTTATTAGCTCTCATCTCTATGGCAATAGCCTTATTGACCCTTTCTTCCAAATCTACATCCCAACTCGCTCCTCTGGCCATGGCTACCGGAAAAGTGGTTACACCTGCCACTTCATGGTCCATTACCCTGGCACCTCGCGGACCGTCTGACAACACCCATGGAGGGATATGTAATCTTTCATTTCCACCCACATATACATGGGGGAATCTATTCAATAGTAAAAACCCAATCCCTAGTTTCGGGGCTTTATACATCTTCTCGCCATACATTTGATCTATCTTTTCCTCAAGTGTCATTTGCGACACCAAGTCAATGGCCAATGTTGCATATTCCTCTTCAGTGGACGGCTCTGGCAAAAGCGCTTTATCGGCTTTCAAATCATGGATAGTGTAATTCACACTTTTATAATATATGCCTCCAGCCAGCAAAACGACTAACAGTAAAATAACCCCTAAAACCTTTAAAATTTTAATTGCAATCTTTTTCATTCTTTCACTATTGTGTTATTTTAACACAAAATAACGACAAAAGCCAGATCTGACCAAATAAAAAAGTTTAATTCATCACAAAATGTAGTACAATGGATTATTACTCAAAACTTACTAATAAGCAATTTGAATGGCACATATTAATCTCTTTTTCGATAACTTAAAATGGCCCAGGTATAGAAAAATATGGCAAATGAAATCAGTGCGAAGAATTGCCCTTTTAAATCAGTGATACTACTTCCTTTCAAGTACACCATCCTCAATACCTGGATGATATATTTCAATGGGCTGAAATCACTTATTCTCTGTGCCCATAAAGGCATATTTTCAACCGGGGTGTACAAGCCACTTAGAAAAATAAATGTCAGCACAAAAAAGAACATCATAAACATGGCCTGCTGAATGGTTAGGGCATAGTTAGAAATCACCAAACCAAAACCCGAAAAAGAAACAATAAAGAGAGTGGCAAAAAAATAAATAGTAAGCACACTCCCTTGTGGTATCAATTTCCAAAAAAACATGGCGATCAACATACCGATCGTAAGTACAAAATAGCCAATGATCCAATAGGGAATCAATTTGGATAAAATAAAAACCGACTTTTTAATAGGGGTTACATTGATCTGTTCTATTGTGCCGCTCTCCTTCTCACCTACAATGTTCAAGGCGGGTAAAAATCCACAGATCATGGCGAGTATCATCACCATAAGTGCTGGTACCATATAGACTTCATATTTCAAAGTAGGATTGTATCTGTACAAGGGCACAATCTCGAGGCCCGGACCCCCTTTCCCTGTTCTTTTAGCTGTCAATTCAGTTCTGATTTCCGAATTAAAATCATTTATGACCCCTTTGAGATACGTACTTCCCAGGCCTCCTTTATTTCCATTAACGGCATTGGCTGAGATCATAAGATCAGCTTTCTTTTCTCTGATAAATGTCCGCTGAAAATTTGCAGGAATCTCAAGAATCACATCAGACTCATCAAGTTCGACACTTTCAAGAGCATCTTCATAACTATAAGAAACATCCGTAATTTTAAAATAACCCGATGCCTGTACTTTTTGAATCAGTTTCTGGGAATAACTGCTTTTATCATGATCCACAACACTTAAGGCGATATTTTTCACTTCGAAATTTGCGGCAAAAGGATAAATGATCAAGGCCACTATCGGAAGACCTATGATCATACGAGGAATAAAACCATTCCTTCGTATTTGTTTAAACTCCTTTTCTATTAAATATCTTAACATCATTATTCCAATCTGATTTTAAATTTTTTTAAACTCAGGCCGATTAAAAATACCGCCATGGTACTCAAAACCAATAGTTCTTTTGCGATTGATGCGATTCCAACTCCTTTGATCATGATATTTCGTGTGGCGGAAATATACCATTTGGCAGGAATTATTTGGGCAATTCCCTGAAGAATCAACGGCATATTCTCAATGGGAAACATCAAACCCGATAGCATGATCACAGGAAAAATCAAGCCCATAACCGAAAATAACAAGGCTGCAATTTGGGTATCAACAAGGGAAGAAATCAACAATCCAAGGGCCAGGGAAACAAAAATAAAAATGACCGAAACCAGGATCAGCAACCAGAGACTTCCCATAATAGGAACTTCTAGAACAAATACAGCTAAACAAAGTACCGTAGCAAAATTGATCATAGAAATCACAAAATACGGAACCACCTTCGCTAAAATGATTAAAACAGGAGGCATTGGTGAAACAAGAATTACTTCCATAGTTCCCGTTTCCTTTTCTCTGGCAATAGAAACGGAACTCATCATCGCACAGATCAACATCAGGATCATCCCCATTACCCCTGGTACTGTGCTGTAAGAACCCTTCAAAGTAGGATTGTACAAAAGATTGACCTCTGTATGGATCTGATATGGAATCTCTCTTTCGCCATTTAATTCAAGCAGGTATTCACTGACAATTCCCGAAGCGTAATTGGTAAGGGTGGCAGCTGTATTTGGGTCGGTACCATCGGCCACTAATAATATTTGCGCCTCACCTGTATGTAGCAGATTTTGGTAAAACTTCTCGCCGAATACCACTACAAATCCTGTCTTACCCTGCTTAAATATACTTTCTATACGATTAGGATCTGACAAATTTTCCTCTAAAGTAAAATACTCACTGTTTTGAAGTTTATTGATGATCTCTCTGGTACCTGCATCTTTGGATGGATCAAATACAGCAAATCTTGTGTTCTTGATCTCGGTTGTGATACCATATCCAAATAAGAGCATCATCAAAACGGGTAATAACAATAACACAATGGAAGTCCATCTATCCCTGAAGATATGGTAGAACTCTTTTTGTGTAAACACAAGGAACTGCTTCATCATTATTGTTATTGGTTCTTTTTCTTTCTTGCCAGTTTTGTAAATACATCATCCATATTATCAGCCTGGAACTGAGATTTTAAATTTCTTGGGGTATCAAGTGCTTCTATCCTGCCATCAACCATGATCGATACCCTATCGCAATATTCAGCTTCATCCATATAATGTGTAGTCACAAATACAGTAATGCCAGAAGCTGCCGCCTCATAGATCATCTCCCAAAACTGCCTTCTGGCTATTGGATCGACTCCACCTGTAGGCTCATCGAGAAATACAATTCTGGGACGGTGAAAAATGGCAGCAGAAAAAGCCAGCTTTTGTTTCCAACCCAAAGGCAGTGAGCTCACCATGGTATTTCTTTCCTTTTCAAAACCCAAACCTTCAAGAAGAACCTGAATATTTTTATTGATCTCAGCCTCCTTCATTCCATAGATACCGGCATACAATCTAAGATTCTCCCATACTTTCAAATCATCATAAAGGGCGAATTTCTGACTCATATATCCAATATTTTTTTTGATCTGTTCGGATTCTGTTTGTATATCAAATCCAGCCACCTTTCCAGATCCGCTAGTAGGATAGATCAAACCACACAACATCCTCATCGCCGTTGTCTTACCTGCTCCGTTGGCACCTAAAAAACCAAATATCTCACCCTTTCCCACCTCAAAAGTGATCTTGTCAACAGCTGTAAAACTGCCAAACATTTTCGTAAGGTTTTTGGTCTCTATTACTTTCATATCAGGATATCATTTGCATAAAACAATCTTCTATACCAGCCTTTATTGGAGAAATCTCTATCTCAGTATGATTTTGTTGCTCGAGGAATTCCCTGAGATCATCTTCGCTAAAAGATGTACCATGATCCAAAGCACTTTGATTAAGTGTAATATGATGTGCATCTCCAAAAGCATGGGAAGAAAGGATATACTGATGGCCTCTTAGATCTTTTAACAACCTATACATCTCTTTACTTTTAACCGACCACAGCATCTTGTCATAATCATCTATGATCTGTTGTGGGGTGTCGATTTTCATAAAAGAGCCATCCTGGATAGTTTGCATCCTGGGGGGCATAACAGGTGCCATGATAGTATATGCCATTGATCCCACTCAATAATAGCAGGTCTGCTTCCGCCTTGAGGTGTGAAAGAGCGGTATGAAAATGGTTTCGCAACCAGGTGAAGCTTTCGGAGATGATCAGGTTTTTTCCGGAGACATGAGCGGCTGAAGAGGCAAAACGATTTACCAGAATGCTGTGAGGATCTGGTCTGGCCCAAAGGGTATCCCGTCTGAATCCACTGATATCAAAATGATTGGCTCCAAACACTTCTGTTTCAGGAATGGAAGCTGAGGCATACATGTCCAAAAGGTTGGCTGGCGCTCCATGGGCCTGCATCCTAAGTCCACTCCCTCTTTGATCGCTCCACTTACTGATTTGGGAGACCCTGGCAAGCAAAAGATCCGATAGGGTTTCCCGGTAGTCGGACAGTACACGGCAGGAAACTTCGCTTAAAGCTCCTGTTTCCAATGCATCTGGATGCGATTGCAGATCGTATCCCCTGAGTTGCTTAAATGTGTTCAGGAATTCCGGACTCCAGTTCCCCGGATTCTCAAAAGAATCATAGTAGAAAGCCCTTGGTGATGTGCCCTTACCCAAAGCAAACTTTTCAGACACCCAGCTTAAGTGATGGGTTACTGCTGCTTCGGAATATGGATTAATACATAAACCCTCTCCTCCTGGCCCTGGTCTTTTGACCATATCGCTCCTGGTCACCCCTAGAATCATTCCATTTGAGACTTCAAATGATTGCTCTGCAAATTCAGAAGTCACATGAGGTCCACCCAGTCTCCAACCCGAGGAAGGAGTCAGGTCTATATTCATTCCAAGTCTGTCAGCTTCGCTTACAGCATGATTAAACATTTCAAACCAGTGGGGTGAGAATATAGGAATGTTGTTACTCTCCTCTCCCTGAACACCATAAATCCCGATCACACCCAGGTTGCCCCAGCCTGCTCTTTGATAGGTTTCCAGATTCCAGGTCAGACCCTTTTTTGTCACCGCACTTCCTGGCCACCACCAATAGGAACCTGGCTTTGCCTCTTTAGTTTCATTGGGCCATCCAAGTTCTCCTCCGGTTTCATCTGAGGTCAAAAATTCTGCAAGAGACGACCACTCAGGTGTTGCCAGCAGTGGGTCATTCCTGGAAGGTAGATCCTGTGTTAATCCACTTTGCATCATGCCATACAAGATCCCTATCAAATAAAGTCTTCTAATAAAGGATGGTATGTTTAATGGTGCATCTGGCATTTTAATCACTTAAAGGAAGTATCCACTGGTTTACTCTCATCCATTCTTCAAGCCGGTCCATAAAGTGGTCGGCTCCTCCCCCCTTTTTCATAAACCCATG
>RCNF010000298.1_pt1 | contig 26565 bp, 27 predicted proteins | sample 2041311 | NCBI WGS metagenome assembly RCNF01 (sample SAMN09708228, study PRJNA481090) | Marine sediment metagenome, whole genome shotgun sequencing project. | biome: marine sediment; feature: ocean; material: sediment; isolation source: Sewage treatment plant 2 marine sediment (STP2) ... | reverse complement strand
CCAGATGTGTCGGATAAGCGGCAAGTATCGCTGTTTCGTTTCTGGCTTCGGCGGACGGATCTGGTATCCGGCATCCGGCATCTGAAATCTGGTTGGGTGGGTAGGTGTGATTGTGATGAGGTAGAGTCAAACCGTGACCGACGAAGTCCTGACCACCGAGCCGCAGCCGGAAGAGCGTCCCTTCGAGGAGTCTCTGCGTCCTCGCCGCCTGGAAGAGTTTGTCGGTCAGCGTCGGCTCTGCACCAATCTTGGGGTCTTCATCGCTGCTGCCCGTGACCGCGGCGAAGCACTCGACCACACCCTGTTCTTCGGCCCTCCCGGTCTCGGCAAAACCACCCTTGCCCATATCGTCGCCAACGAGATGGAAGCCCAGATTCACGTGACCTCGGGCCCCGTCCTGGAGCGGGCCGGCGACCTCGCGGCGATGCTCACCAATCTGCAGCCAGGAGATGTCTTGTTCATCGATGAGATCCATCGCCTGCCGGCGGCTGTGGAGGAAATCCTGTATCCGGCGATGGAGGATTATGAGCTCGATCTGGTGATTGGACAGGGCCCTGCGGCGCGAAGCGTACGTCTCACGTTGCCGCCTTTCACGTTGGTCGGCGCGACCACTCGCACCGGACTTCTGACTGCCCCACTGCGTGACCGCTTCGGCATCGTCCACCGCCTCGAGTTCTATCCAGGTGAGGATCTGGCGGTGATCGTGGCTCGCTCAGCAGGTATTTTGGAAATCGAGATGGCGGGCCAAGCAGGTGGCGAGATCGCGCGACGTGCCCGCGGCACACCACGGATCGCCAACCGTCTCCTGCGCAGGGTTCGTGACTTCGCCCACCATCTCGGAAGCGATGCTGTGACCCTTGAAGCCACAGAGTGGGGGCTTGAGCAGCTGGAGGTCGATGCATTTGGCCTCGACCACCTCGATCGGCAACTGCTTACCACAATCATCAATGTTTATGATGGCGGGCCAGTTGGTCTCAAGGCCCTCGCGTCTTCGATCGGCGAAGACCGCGGGACTCTCGAGGACATTCACGAGCCGTATCTGTTACAGAGCGGGTTGCTGCAGCGTACACCTCGTGGGCGCACGGTGACCGCTGCCGCCTACCGTCACCTCGGGCTCGATCCGACGGGGTCGCCGGGGGAGCTCTTCGATGAACGAAAATAGAATGACCCGGGTCCCGGTCATTCTCAACCCAATCGCTGGCGGTGGCAGGTTGCTGCGTGAGCAGGAGGGTCTCCATGCCGTAGCCGCCGACCGCGGGTCCAAGCTCGACATCTGGATTTCCGAAAGTCCCAAACACACGATCGAGCTTGCTGAAAGGGCAGCGGCCACCGAGGTCCCACTGGTGCTCGCTTATGGCGGTGACGGCACCTACAACGCTGTGGCGCGGGGTCTTTTGGGCAGCTCCACCGCGATGGGTGTGCTTCCAGGCGGCACGACATCGGTTCTCGCGTACGAATTTGGTGTTCCGCGGCCGGCGAGCAAGGCGGTCGAGGCGCTCCTCGCGGGCGAAGACCGGGCAATGAGAGTGGGGCGGACCGATGCCGGCAACCTCGTTCTTCTGATGTTGTCGGCCGGGCCGGATTCGCATGTTCTCGAGCGGTTGCGCCCGTCTTTCAAGCGGCTTGGCGGCCGGGTCGGTGTCGCTCTGCAGGCGGTGGTCGAAGCGATCAATGGAGTAGCTCTACCTCGAATCCGGGTAGCGACCGACAGCGCCATCGATGAGGCGGGCTGGGTCATCGTAGGGAATTCAAGGTGTTACGGAAGCAGATTCTGTGCAACGCCCGGGGCCGATCCGTTTCGGGACGATCTCGAGGTCGTTGCGCAACAGACGAGTGGCCGCCGTGCGGCGATGTCCTTCCTCTTCGGAATTCCCTCGGGTCGGCACGTTCGACGGGACGATGTCGTGCGTGAAGTTGTGGACCGGGTCCGACTGGAGTCTGCCTCGGTGGGCGATGCCGTTCCCTATCAGATCGACGGTGACGTCGTGGGCGTGCTGCCGGTGGAGGTCAACATCGATCCGCAGCCGCTATGGATTCGCCTTCCAGTGCAAAACTGACTTAGAGGTCGGCAAAGAGATCGGTCGAGATGTAACGTTCGGAGGTTGATGGGGCGACAAAGACCACGAGCTTGCCCTCCATCTCGTCGCGGGCAGCAACCTTGAGCGCTGCGGCGCATGCCGCGCCGGTGGAGATGCCGCCGAGGATTCCCTCCTCTCGGGCGAGACGGCGGGCTGTCGTGAACGCTTCGTCATTTGTCACCGTGACCGCCTCGTCGATCACCGAGGTGTCGAGGTTGTCGGGCACGAAGCCAGCGCCGATGCCCTGGATCTTGTGGGAACCCGGCTCGCCACCGGAGAGCACGGGCGAGTCTGCCGGTTCGACGGCGACGATGCGAACTGATGGGCGACGTTCGCGCCACACCCGCCCAACGCCGGTGATCGTACCGCCGGTTCCGACACCGGCGACAAAGACATCCATCTTCCCGTCGGTGTCGCGCCACAGCTCGAGGGCAGTGGTCGTGGCGTGAACATCCGGGTTGGCAGGGTTGGAAAACTGCTGTGGCTCCACCGAATCTGGGATTTCCGCAAGCAGCTCCTCGGCGCGGTCGGAGGCACCTCGCATACCGTCAGCAGCCGGCGTCAGAATGATCTCGGCTCCGAGCAGGTCGAGCACTTTTCGCCGTTCGAGAGACATCGAATCCGGCATCGTCAAGACGCAACGATAGCCGCGCGCGGCGGCAACCATGGCGAGGGCAATTCCGGTATTCCCCGAGGTCGCCTCGACGATCGTTGAACGCCCGGGCACCAGTTGCCCTTCGCGCTCCAACTTCTCCACCATGGCGACTCCGATGCGGTCCTTCACCGAGTGGGCTGGGTTGAAGAACTCGAGCTTCGCCGCCACCTGAGCTTTGGATTGTGCCGCTATGTGATTGAGTCGCACCAGGGGGGTGTTCCCCATGAGTTGCGTGATGTCGGAGGCGATGTTCATGGTTGCTCCAGTGGGCTGTGATAATCCATACAACAGTTGTCGTTGGTGGTTGCTTCCCGGCTGTAGTCACTGACGCCAGGACCGTCTCCTGGGTTACAATGGCTGCCGGGGAGGAGTCGTGGGGTTTCTTGAACGGCTCGAGGCGCGAGCTGCGGCCGTTGGCGGCCGGGTCGCGCTTGCTGAAGGGCACGACGATCGGATCGTCGAAGCTGCCGGTGAGCTGGTTGCCGGCGGGAGGTGTGAGGTGACCCTGGTCTGTCCCGGGGACCAACGCCAACCGATCCATGACGAACTCGCTGGACGAGGTGTCGACGTGGCAGATCCGATTGCTGATCCACGCCGAGAACAACTCGCGGATTACCTCCACCAGCGACGTGCGGCGAAGGGAATGTCGCGCGAGGCAGCGCTCACTGCGGTAGAGGATCCTCTCTATTTCGCCTCCCTGATGGTAGCGACAGGTGCCGCCGATGCTTCCGTTGGTGGGGCCGTCCGGACGACAGCGGACACGGTGCGCGCCGCCCTCCACTGCATCGGGCCCGCGCCCGGGCTACGGACGGTGTCGTCAGCGTTTATCATGATCCACCCCGATCCCAGATGGGGCGAGGATGGGGTGATGGTCTTTGCCGACTGCGCGGTGCTTCCGGATCCGGATTCGGTTCAACTGGCCGAAATCGCCCTTTCAGCCGCCGCCACATTCCGTTCCATCGTTGGTGGAGAGCCGAAGGTCGCGCTGCTCTCATTCTCGACCAATGGCTCGGCCAAGCATCCGTTGGTAGACAAGGTAACCGCGGCGCGGGCCGAACTTGAAACCAGAGGCGCGGATTTTGTTTTCGATGGCGAACTGCAACTGGATGCAGCACTGATTCCAGGCGTCGGAGAGAAAAAGGCACCCGGGTCGGCTGTCGCCGGAAAGGCAAACGTACTCGTTTTTCCTGATCTCAACGCCGGAAATATCACCTATAAAGCGGTGGAGCGTTTGGGTGGCGCGCGTGCACTGGGGCCGCTCATGCAGGGGCTCGCAAAACCCGCCAACGACCTCAGCCGCGGCTGTTCCGCGGGCGATATCGTGCAGACCAGTTATTTGAGTCTGCTCCAGGCGAAGGGGTAGCCACCCATGCGCGTACTCGTACTCGGATCCGGTGCCCGCGAACATGCCATCGTCCACGCCTTGCGGCGTTCTCCGGGGGTGAGCGATGTCTTTGCTGCTCCAGGCAACCCGGGAATTGCTCAGGCGGCCGATCTCCTGCCATTGTCAGCGAACGACCTGCCAGGAGTTGCGGAGGCGGCAGAAGATCTACGCATAGATGTCACCATTGTCGGGCCCGAGGTTCCTCTGGCGATGGGTGTCTGCGACGAGTTTTACCGCCGGGGACTTCGGCTCTTCGGACCACGGCGCGCCGCGGCCGAACTCGAGTCGAGCAAAGTCTTCGCCAAAGAATTTTGTCTGCGGCACGAGATACCAACTGCCAAGGCAACGATCGTGCGCACCGGTGACGAGGCAGTCGCGGCAGCTCGCGATCTCGGAATGCCGGTTGTCTTCAAGGCCGACGGCCTTGCAGCAGGCAAGGGCGTTTTGATGATTCAAAACGATGACGATCTCGAACAGGCCATCGATGCGTTCTTCAATCAGCGCCGTTTTGGCGATGCCGGAGATCGCGTGCTGGTCGAGGAGTGCCTGGAGGGGGATGAAGTTTCATATATGGTGATCTCCGACGGCACCCGCGTGGTGCCCGTCGCCACTGCTCATGATTACAAAAGGGCAGGTGAGAATGATGAGGGCCCCAACACCGGCGGCATGGGCGCTCACTCTCCGGCTTTGGTGATCCCGTCCGGCACGAGCAGGCTCATCCTCGAAACCGTCGTCCGTCCGGCAATTGCGGGCATGGCGTCAGAGGGCCGAGAGTATCGTGGGGTGCTCTATGCGGGTCTGATGATGACTTCAGAGGGGCCCAAGGTACTCGAGTTCAACTGCCGCCTTGGTGACCCGGAGACACAGGCCACCTTCCTGCGGCTCGACGACAATTTTGCCGAGATTGCCCGCGATGCTTCCGAGGGTGTTCTCAAGACCAGCAATCTGAATTGGCGCAAGGAGGCGGCGGCCTGCGTCGTCCTCGCGGCGGAGGGATACCCTGGAAGTCCGCGAAAAGGTGACGAGATCACCGGCATTGACGAGGCCATGGCCTTGTCTGGAGTGACGGTCTATCACGCTGGCACACGCATGGAGGACGATCGCCTGACAACCTCCGGGGGGCGCGTGCTTTCGGTCTGTGGGCGCGGACAAACCCTGTCAGACGCCCTCGATGCAGCCTACCGAGGGGTGTCGAAAATTTCTTTTGACGGTATGTGGTATCGATCGGACATTGGCCGCGATACCTTGGCAAAGCTCGGAACGTAAATGGTTGGATCGAACTCCCAGGCAAATCCCGAGGTTCTGATCCTTATGGGGTCGGCAAGCGATTGGAAACACCTGCGGGGTGCAGTGGAAGTACTCGATGGACTCGGGGTCAACTTTGAGGTCCATGTTTCCTCGGCTCATCGCACTCCCGGGCGTACGGTGGATCTGGTGCGGTCGGCCGAGGCCGGCGGTTGCCGCGTCTTCATCTGTGCCGCCGGTATGGCTGCCCACCTCGCCGGAGTGGTTGCGGCTCACACCGTGCGTCCGGTGCTCGGCGTGCCGTTACCGGGGGGGGTGCTCGACGGGGTCGACGCGCTCCTTTCGACGGTTCAGATGCCTGGCGGTATCCCTGTGGCAACCTTTGCCGTTGGTTCGGCGGGGGCCCGCAACGCCGCCTTTTTTGCCGCTCAAATCATCGCAGGCGAGCGGCCTGAAGTAGGCGTGGCTCTGGAAGATGCGCGCCGCGTCGGCGGCGAGAAAATTGCAAGCGCAGATCGTGAGATCAACACCGAACTCGGGGCCGGAAGCGACGGATAATGGCGGAGCTTGTGCAATGCACGGTTATGCCGCGCCTGGAGGATTGGGTGCCAGTGATGGTCGATCCCGATCTGCCTCCAATGCCCTGCCGTGCCGGCAAGCTTGAACTGGACCACGGAGAATCCATCGTCGTCGACACTCCGGATGGGAAATTTCTCGGCAAGGTCACTGTGTTTGCCGCTCCCACGATCAAGAAACCTCGCAAGCATGCGGCACGCGTCGTTCGTCGAGCAACCCCAGAGGACGAGAAACGTCATGAAGACACGGGCCACCTCGAGCGGGAAATCGAGCGCTACCTGCGACGACGAACCCATGAGCTCGAGCTCGAGCTCCACCCCTTCAAGGTGCGACTCCCGCTTTCAGGCCGCAAAGCGGTGATCTATTTTTCGGCTGAGAAACGGGTTGACTATCGGCCTCTGCAACGGGATCTGGGGCGACGCTATCGGAGGCGAATCGAAATGCGTTCGCTTGGGGTGCGCGACGGCGCTCGTCTTTGCGGTGGTCTGGGGCCCTGTGGTCGCTGTCTGTGCTGCACGACCTTCATGGATCGTTTTCATTCGGTGACCGTCCGGATGGCAAAAAGGCAGAACCTGAGCCTCAATCCGGCAAAGATCTCCGGCCTTTGCGGGCGTCTGATGTGCTGTTTATCGCATGAAGTCGAGTTCTATCCCTCAAACGCACCCAACCGCGATTGAGGTTCACAAGGCACGCCGATCCGCGCAAAAATCCCGGAAGACACCACACGCCGGATCTGATAACCTGATCACAGAACCTATCGACTTCATGCTTCCGGAAACACGTGGCCGCACAGCATGGGGCGCGAGGAGAGCTTAATGTCTGATCGTAAGCTGATCCGACCGTCAATGAATGAGATGATGGAAAAATTCCCAACCCGAACGACCGGCCGCCGCAAGCAGGTGCCCGCAGAGCAAACAAACGCTGAGAGTTTTTACTACCTCAAACAGATGCAGAACCGGACCGCGATGGTCGTGGTGCTGACCGATGGCACCGAGCTTAAGGGTTGGATCGAGTGGTACGACAAAACCTGTCTCAAGATCAATCGGGTCGATGCCCCCAATCTCCTCCTCTTCAAGCACACCATCAAGTTCATGTTCAAGGAGGAGGAGTTGCGGTCCCGTCGCCGCCGGCGCCCCCCCGTGTCGCGCTGAGGTCCGCATAAGCCCGCATATTTCGCCAAAAAGCAGCTGCGGCCGGATATCTGCGGCATTTGCTCCGATCGGCGGACGGCGCGGGGGATCCGAGCCGAGCCTCATGGTCGCAAACACAATATCTCACAACAGTTTTCCGGCCTTTCGACCAAAGCTGGTGAGATATCCAGGTTAATCTGCTGACTGCAGCATCTGGAGAATTCGACTGATGACGAGGTCGAGTGCTACGGTATTGAACCCGCCTTCGGGAATGATCACATCCGCCCAGCGTTTCGAGGACTCGACGAACTCTAGGTGCATGGGCCGAACCGTGGCGAGGTATTGATCGACCACACCGTCAACCGTTCGCCCTCGCTCCGCCATGTCCCGCCGGAGGCGCCGGATGAACCTCAGGTCTGCATCGGTATCGACAAAGATCTTGACGTCGAGAAGGTCCCGGATGGGAGGGATTGCGAGGATGAGGATCCCCTCGACAAGAATCACTGGCTGCGGATCAGCCCACTCGGTAGCTTCCACGCGAACGTGGCGCGCGAAGTCATAGACCGGCATGGGGGCGGGCTTGCCGGCTTTGAGAAAGGCGATGTGCTTCTCTAATAGCCTCTCTTCGATTGCATTTGGGTGGTCAAAGTTGTGTTGCGAACGGTGATGACCGTCAAGATGGGCCAGGTCGTGGTAGTACCGATCCTGGTTGACGATGACAATCTGGTCCCGTCCAACCCGACGCACGATCTCGTTGGCTACTGTCGTTTTGCCGGAACCGGTGCCGCCTGCCACGCCAATGCAGAGAGTCTTCACCGCTCCGCCCTCTCCATTCGCTCCTGTTCAAAGGTATTTGATCGTTTCCTCGGCAGTCGATGCCAGCGGCCCGTCGGGCGCGTTTTCGAGATACCTCTGGAGACGTTCTTTCGCCCCTTCCATGTCACCCGAACGAAGCAGGAGCATGCCGTACTCGAAGTTGCACTCCGGGAAGTTGGGGTCAGCGTCGAGGCATCTTTCGAGAAGCGGTCGCGCTCCCTCGTCATCCAGATTGTTGAGGAAGACCGCGGCCTCGTTGAAGAGGATTGTCGGGTCATCCGGGTTCAGTTTCTGGTAACGGGCCAGGTATTCGGAGCGCGTGGCCTCGTCGCCGAGCTCTCCGCTGGCGTTGATCGCGATGGCCAGGCATTGGATCGACTCCGGAGCCTCATCGAGGCAGCCCCGGGCAGCGGTCAGCGCGCCCTCCATGTCTCCCATGTCATAGGCGATTTCGGCAACGCGGACGTATGCCTCGAGGAGTTCCGGCCTGGCCGCGATAGCCTCTTCGAACTTCGCGCGTGCGGCGACTGTGTCGCCGGCCGCCATCAGCTCTCTGGCTTCCTGTAGCTCTTTGTATCCCGGTTGCTCGAGTTGTTTGATACCCCGGGCGGCAGCCGCCTGTTCCTCGGACTGAAGACTGAACTCGAAGAAATTGTCGGTCGACCCGGCCCCGACCTTGAATGGGCTCTCCTCGGGCTGGAAACCCTCCGCCTCGACAAGGAAGCTGTAGCCGCGGGTGGCGTCCAGGATGAGGGTCTGGAACTCGCCGTCTTCGTCGGTCGTAATGACCTTCTTGAATGTCGAAACTTCGGTTGTGGTGATGGTGACGGTCGCTGCGGCAATCGGAGTTCCCGCCAGGTCCATTACGCGGCCTTCGATTTTGGCCTGGGTTCCGGCGTGAACCATGGTGCTGATGACCAGCAGGCCGGCGACTGCGACACAGGTCATGAGATGACGGTGCATCATTCGGGCCTCCTGCGCGGGTGCGCGCGACCGAGCATACCGTCTTTCGATGGCCGTCTCAACGACAGATTGTCGACTACCGAAACATTGCCCGGACAACGTGATGGGCGATGGTAGGATTTTCACGCAGCCGCCGTATCGAATAGGGATACCAGTCCCTGCCATATGGCACGTAGACTCGCAGTCGGTGTCCGTTGGCCAGGATGACTCGTCGGAGTTCGGGGTCGACCCCGAGCAGCATTTGGAACTCATAGCGTTCGCGGTCCAGTCCGAGACGGTCGACGATCTGCATTCCGGCCCACACCAGGTGCGGATCATGCGTCGCGATACCGACATAGGCCCCAGAGGACAGGAGTTTTTCGGCAGCGAAGACAAAATTGGCGCGGATCGTTTCGAAATTCTTCCAGGCGATCTCTCTCGGTTCGCGGTAGATGCCTTTGCAGATCCGAATGTTCGGATCAAGAGGCAGAAGGCCGTTAATATCAGCGATGGTTCGGTGGAGATAAGACTGGAGAACGACACCGACCGAGGATGGGTGTTTCTCGTGCATCTGACGGTAGAGCTGGAGGGTGTTGTCTGTGCAGGTATGGTCTTCCATATCGATACGAACGAAGTTGCCGAACTCAGCAGCTCGCCCGACGATTCGTCTGAGGTTTTCCTCGCACAGAGTCTGGTCGAATTTGAGCCCGAGCATGGTTGGTTTGATGGAAATGTTTGCGTCGAGCTTTTCTTCATCGATGCGGTCGAGGAGGCGCAAGTAATCCTCAACCGCGGCGGTCGCTTTGACCGGTTCTCGCACCTCCTCACCGAGGATGTCCACCGTACCCATGGCCCCCTCTTCGTTGAGCGCGCGCAAAGTATGAACCGCGTCGTCGAGGGTGTCGCCGGCAACGTATCGCCGAGCGACTCTGCCGACAATTGGCTTTGGCACGAAAGGCATTCCGTATTTCACCAACGTATCGAATAGGCTCATGAGAATCTCCTCGGATCGGGGGCATGGGCGGTGACGCCGCAGTAAACGGCAGTTGCTCCAGCTCGGCGGAGTGCTTGGGCCGCCCGCTTGAGTGTTGTTCCAGTAGTCGTCACGTCGTCGATCAGCAGCAAGGTTCGGCCATCGGCCTTTGTTCGCGCCGAAAAGCGCCATCGGCGTAATTCGAGGCGACGGGCTCTGGAGAGGCCGGTTTGCCGGCCGAGGCCGTGCCGCCGCAGAAGCCGAATTTCCGGTTTCTCGAGTCTCCTGGAAACTGAATCCGCGAGCAATTCGGACGCTGCCCACGGTTTCTTCAATCGTCTCCACGGGTGCGAAGGGATGGGTACGATGCAGTCGATCATTGATGCCCACGACTCGGCCGCAATCGTTGCCGCAAGGCGATCACCGAGAGGTGCGGCAAGATCGTCACGGCCGCCGTGTTTGAGCGCGAGAATGGCGGTGCGGAGCACCCCGTCATACTCACCCCACGCCACTGTCGCGGATTGGGGAGGAGATGTTTGGATGCAGGTCAGGCACGGCTCGGATGAGTCTTCGGTCGGGACGCCACAGAGTCGGCAGGCGCTGCCGGCACGAGGTACGGTCAGCGACCAGCACGATCCACACAAACCACGATCGCTTCCTTCGAGTGGATGATCGCAGTGTGGACACATGCCGGGAAGCAGGGCTTCAATTGCCGCGGCCAATGCGCCCCCCGTCTGCACGGCGTTCATCCTACCAGAATGTTGGCCGAGCTTGAAGGCCGCTGTCCTTTTCGAGAAGTGATAAGCCGTCGTGTTGAGAACCTGCCACCACCGTTGAGCTGGTTATACTCTGCTCATGAATGTGACCCAATACGAATTCGAGCTCTCAAGCGACGGCCACGGGCACGTCTACGATTTGACCGAAGATGTGGCGGCCTGGTTGGGGTCTATCGCGGCATCTGACGGCCAGATGACGGTTTTTGTGCCCGGTTCGACCGCCGTAATCACCACCATCGAGTTCGAGCCCGGCGCCGTTCGGGACCTCATCGAAGCTCTCGAGCAAATTGCCCCCTCGGACCGCTCCTATCACCACGATCTGCGGTGGGGGGACGGCAACGGATTCTCACACCTGCGTGCCGCCCTGCTGGGTCCTTCTCTGACTGTTCCCGTGGCCCAGGGACGGTGTGTTCTCGGCACCTGGCAGCAGATTGTGCTTGTCGAATGCGATCTCGCACCACGGCGCCGTCGCGTGGTCCTGTCATTTGTCGGCGTATGCGATCAGGAGGCTTGATGCCGCACCTCTTTCTCACCGGAACGTTGGATCTTGAAACAGTCGCCTCGAGTCTCGATGGTGAAGCTCGGCGTTGGCAGGCGGCGGTGCTCAAGACTGAAGCCTCATGGTGTCGTTCAGATGGCCTCGCGATCCTGGTTGAGGGGGTGGTGATCGAGCATTCGCGGCCACTGCACCCGGTTGCTGTGATCACCCAGAGCCACGGTGACACGAGTGTGAGACTGTGGCGCCTTGCGCCGGTCGAACGCACTCCCGCAGTTCAGCGCTGGCTGGCCTCGATTGCGGGTGAGCTACGGCGACTCGGTGCCGGCCCTATGAAAACGACGAACATCGCAGATGAGCTGTTGCACGACCTCGATTTGGTCTGAGCGCCTTCCGACCGCAGCAGAATACTGGTGAGATATGCGGGCTATTGTTGGTTGAGCTCTTCGTCGAGCTCCTGATAGCGCTCCTGCTGAGATTGTTGGAGGTTGTCAAGCCTATCGCGAATAGCATCGGTAGCGAGACCCGGACCTGGGCCACCCGGCCCGGTGCCGGCAAATCGGATCGTATCCGAGGCGACATCGAGGTATTGGCGGGCCCGCATCAGGTGGACGGTGGAAGGCCTGGTCGCCTGTGCTCGAAGCTCTCCGGCCGCTTTTCGAATAGCCACCGCCGCCCGTAGCTCGGAGCTTGGCGACGGCGCCGCGTCAGCCCAGGCCGCAGCGGTGGCGGCAAAGGTCTTGAGATCGTCGATATGATCGGAAACCGTATCGGGCATGTCCAGCAGCCCTTCCATCGCTTCGATCATCTGCAGAGCGAGGTCGCGGTCGATGGCTTTGCCAGTCACGCCCTCTTCGCGGAGATCGGTGGCGACCGCGGCGACAGCATCGAGGCTCGAGGTCGCATCACGGCCGGTAAGGTACAGCATGTACCCGACCGCGATCAGGATGGTGAGAAACAATGCGCCCGAAATTCGCAACTCGTAACCCTCCGCTCAAAGTAGTATAGGTCACAGCCTTTCGTAAATGTCCCCCGCAGTGGACAGCATCACGATGGGCGACGAACCGCCGTCGCTGTGGGTCGCGGTTCAACCATGGCACGATCTTTGCGCTGTCATTGGGCGGAGGTTGACATGTGTGAGAAAAAAGCGGTATTCGGCGCATTTGGGCTGGCGGTACTGATCACGGTGGTGGCACCCGTGCCGATCGAGGCACAGCTCGCCGCGGACTGGATGGTTCCGGCGGCGGCTCACAATCGTGGATCGAAGGACACATTCTGGAAAACGGACCTCTCGCTGCATAATCCGCACGAGTTTGACCTGCCGGTCGTGATTCAGGTACTCCCGAGCGATACCGTCAATTTCGAGGTCCCGACCCTGACCTTCACCATCTATCCGTGGGAGACAATCAACCTGTGGGATGTGCTCGGTCCGGATGTCTTTGATGTAGAGGGCACAGCGGCCGTCATCGCCTACGCCGATCAGACACTCCAGTGTGATCCGATCGAGGACTGCCATTTCCTGGTGACATCGCGCACCTACACCCCAGAGCAGGGCGGCGATGGTGAGTATGGTCTGGCGGTGCCCGGCGCGGCGATTTCGAACGCAACGGACTGGTCAACCTACGGTTATGCGGCCGGCGTGCTCAACGATGGAGACTTCTTCAGGTGTAACGCTGGTGTCGCGTCCTGGACGCCGGATTGGACCAGGGTGCGTCTCGATATCCAGGATTCCGACGGTCAGATTGTAACGAGCGAGGTTTTCGACGTGCCGCCGTACGGCCATGTTCAGCGTCGCCTACTGACGTCCGGATATGGGGGCTCTCTCGTTTATTACCTCGAATCAGGCCCCGGCGACGCCCTGGTTTTCCCCTATGCAACGGTGATCAACCAGCAAAGTGGAGATTCGAGCTACCTCTTCGCTTCATCATCGGTGGTTGGCGCGTCGGTCGCCAAGACATTCAAGCCTCTCGGCGGTCGTCCCGGGTCTCCGGTGGCCTCCACGCGGGTGGTCGTACCGGTGCGCAGCAACAATCGCATTAAATAATCGCAGCTGAATCTCCCCCGATGTAGAATTTATTGTGGGCATCTGTCACTCGTCGGGAGGAGAATGGTCCAGTTCGACAACCAGCACCGTCAGATCAAAATCAAGATCGTCTACTATGGCCCCGCAGTGGGCGGTAAGACGACCTGTCTTCAGCACATCCACCGCGTCACGGACCCGCAGCGCCGGACCAAGCTCTACTCATTGAATACTGCGGCCGACCGCACCTTGTTCTTTGACCTCCTGTCGTTAAATTTGGGGAGAATTCGAGGTTATCGCCTGGCCCTCCAGCTCTACACTGTTCCGGGTCAGGTCCAGTACGACGCGACTCGCCGCACGGTCCTTGCAGGCGCTGACGGCGTGGTCTTTGTTGCAGATTCCCTGGTCGCACAACGGGAGGCCAATCTCGAATCTCTCGAGAATCTGTGGAAAAACATGGCCGCCAACGGCCTCGACCGGAAGACGATGCCGGTCGTCTTGCAATACAACAAACGGGACCTCGATCAGATCCAGACGGTCGAGGAGATGGAGGCAGCCCTCAACGGCGATAAGCAGCCGGCCTTCCCCACCGTCGCGATATCGGGCGAAGGAGTGCTCGAGGCATTTGCTGCGATTGGCGAGCACACCCTCGCCGCGGTGGCCGACAAGCTTGGCGTTGGCACCAGTCCGCAGGCGGTCGGACGCCTCCAAGAACAGATGCTCAAGGCGATGCAGCCCTTTATGGAGGTGGAGGGTGAGGCGCCGCCAGCCGACGAGGATGTCGAGGTCACGGTCACCGGGCCTGAGATCGCGGCCGGCCAGGTCCTGAGCGAGGACGTACTAATCGGTGAGGCGGTCCGGGCCAACCTTGCCATGACTGACGTCACGACCCGCCTCGATATTGTCAGCCGCCAGCTCGAGCGCAAGGTGCGGGTGATGGACAGCATCTCCCAGTTCGGGCACGCGGTGAGCAATCAACGCGATCCCGCCAAGGTGTTGCGTCTGCTCATCACCGAAGCAATCCGCCTGCTCCAGTTGCAGGGGGCTTCAGTAATCATCGTGCCCGGCAGCGGGCGTGTGCGCGAGGCGGTAGTTCACGGATTCAAACAGGATCCACTGCTGCACGCTGCGGACTCGACCGGGACCTCGATCGCGACCGCTCTTCTCAACGACCGCAGGCCGCGGCTCTTCGTGCGAGAGGTCGATGAAGATGACGACGGCGCTGCGATGGCGGCGGTCGAGGCGGCGGGATATACGTCTGCGCTTGCGGTACCGATGATGACTCAGGAGAAAGTTGTCGGATTGCTGACCGGGTTTGGCGACAACGTGCGAGCCGATCTCGACGAGGACGACCTCCAACTTGCAACTGTTCTCGCTTCTACTGCGGCCATGGGCTACGCCAACGCCATTGCCTGGCGGCAGATGGAAGACTTCAGTAAGGGTTTGGAAGCCAAGGTCGAGGAGCGGGCGGGTGAGCTCAAGAGAAGTCTCGCCGAGTCCCGGTCCCTAGCCTCTGACCTCGAGGAGAAGAAGAACCTCCTCGAGAGCGCCCATCGCGACCTCGAGGCTCTCGACGAAGTGAAAAACGAACTTATCAATCGGCTGTCGCTCGACCTTCGGACGCCGGTCACTTCACTCTTCACCGCCGCCAAGATCATCCACCGTGAAAAGGATGTGCCTCCGGACAAGGCCAATCGCCTTCTGAACATCATCTACGATGAGGGTGAAAAGCTCATGGAGATTGTCCAGAATGTTTTCCAGGCGTCGGTGATAGCCGCTGGTGCGCGGGAACTCGAGCGGCAGGCCGTGCCGCCACAGGAGCTTTTTCGCAACGCAATCTCACCTCTTCGTGATCTCGCAGCGGATCGCAATGTGCGCATTCAGGTCCTCATTCCGAGTGGTCTCGAGGCCATATCCTGTGAGCCGGAGAGTATTGAGGCAGCGTTGCGAGCAGTGATTAAGAACGGCATAGAGTTCAGTGATGGCGGAGCGGTGAAACTCGAGGTGCGGCGGGTGATGCACGACGGGGATCCATGGTTGCAGCTTCGGGTGAGTGATTCGGGATCAGGAATTCCGGAAGAGGATCAGGGGCACGTTTTTGAGGCCTTCTGGCAAGGTGACGATTCGAGCGCCGGGAAACGGCACGGTATCGGCCTCGGGCTCACCATTGCCAAAAGGGTGGTGGAGAACCATGGTGGATCCATTGCCATCGACGGCGGGGTGAACGAGGGTACTGCCGTCGTGATGTCGATACCGCAGGACCTGGCGCCGGCCTGAGCTCAGCTCGAAAAGGCGTCCTCATCAAACGTTTCGGCGACCTCACGAGCGGCGTCAGCAGCGAGGGCAAGGGCTGCCGGCGACGCGATTTCGAGCATCGTCTCGGCTCCTCCTGGGATTGTAGTCGGCCAGGTCGCTGCGGTCGATAAACATTCCCTGCCGAGGTGGAGGCATGCGCCGAGTGGCGTCGGCGATCGTGGGTCCAGCACTCTGCGGATCTCGGACGGAAAGTCGGCGAGGTGCGCGAGTCTCGAACCGACCCGCCGCGACAGGTGCTCGAGCAAGGTCTTTCGCAGGCGCTGGTGAGGCACTGGAAGGGATGTAAGGGCCCACAGCACGAGGTCCGTTGGCACGGTCACGAGGTGTACTGCCAATGATGCAGTTTCGGGGGCCACATCAAGGTGAGGTGCTGCGGCGGCAGCCGTCTGTGACCAGGCGGCCACGACATGTTGAATGAGCTCGTCGAGCTTTGGCGCTTCGGGGCGCTTGAGAAAGCCGCTCCCGATCATCTCCTCCCAAAGGTTGAGATCAGTTGCGATCGTCTCGAGCTCGGCAAGAGTCAACGGCCCTGGATGGCCGTGGTTGCGAACCGTACAGGCGAGCACCATCTGGTTCCACGCAGCGTGGGGCCGTCCCGGTAGATAGAAGGGAAGCTCATCCTTTGCGTTTGCGAGCAAACCCTCGATCTGCCCAGCCGGCAGGGGGACCAGGCCAGGACTCGAAGACAACCATTGAGCGAGCGTAGTGACGATGTCGCGAACCAGGTCGTGGAGACGGCTCAGTTGACTGCCATCGATCGCATCCTCTTCCGATACCCCATCTCGAATCATCTGCCAGAAGAGGTCCTCGAACGCTTCGCCAGTAAAAGCGAGTTCATACGAACGTCGCTCCGCTTCTCCCTGCGAGCCCTCATCGGACCGCCGCGCAGCCTCCATCAGCAGCTGGCTCGGCTCGACATTGAGGCTGAGTCCGAGAATGTCGAGGACCGGATGGTTGGGAATGAACTCAAAGCTGACTTCGGGTGATATCAAAATCCGACTGGTTATGGCCTCGGCAAGATCGGTCAGGCTGGCTTGGAGGTCCTCTGGTGAGACGCGGCCTTCGCCAATGAGAAGGTCCGTGAAAAGGGCGCGGCGGACCATCGAAGTGGCAAGGATGCGGCGAAGCTCGCTGAGCGGAATCAGGCTGCGCTTGGTGAGCCAGGTGGCGAGTCTCTCCTCGGGGATGGTTGAGGAGGCGTAGCAGACCCGACCGTCGATGAAATCGAGGCGGCGCTCTCCGCGAGGGTCGTTCAGGATCAGGCGTCCGCTGACACCACCCATCTGAAACCACTGGAGGAGGTCTCCAAAATGGAGACGGTCGAGGTTCCCCTTGATCATCTCCCCAGTATACTGACACAGAAGCCTTTGAGGTCAGATGGCCAGTTGCGCTACCATCGGCGCATGCGTCTCCTGCTCTTGAGCGCCCGTCCAGATCTGCGTACAAACACTCGCCTGGGTGAAGCGGCTGAGGAGCTTGGAGTCGATCTTGAGTTGATAGATGGAGTCGCAGCTTCGGCGTCACTCATTGATGGTGACTTGAAACCTCTGGGAATCGACACCAATCGAGAACTCCCCGGTGCCGTTCTCGCGCGGATCGGAAACTGGCGGCCGGAGAGCTTGCTCGCGGTCCTCGAGGCGTTTGTCGCATGCGGGGTGGCAACGCCCAACCCTCCTGCCGCTATCCGAATCGGCCGCGATCATTGGGCGACGGTTATGGCCCTGACCGTGGCTGGTCTGCCGGTTCCGCCGACCCTGGCCGGCGCTGACCCGGAAGTTCTGGCTGCAGAGGCGATTCGTCACCTGGGACTGCCGCTGGTCGTGAAACAGAGGCGGTCACGGATGGGTGTTGGTGTCATCCGGTGCGCGACCCGCGATCATCTCGAAGCGGTTCTCGACTCGTTGTGGCGTGTCGGTGATGAGATTGTCGTCCAGCGATGGCTGGCCGGAGGCGAGCACAGCCACCGTCTTCTGGTGGTTGGGGGAGCGGTCGTCACGGCGGCGCGTTTCAGCGCCGCCGAGGGTGAATGGCGGTCCAATTCTGCGCGCGGGGGATCTGCCGAGGCCCACAATCCCTCGTCGGAAGAAAATCGGCTCGCAGTGGCTGCCGCCGCAGCTCTCGATCTCGGTCACTGCGGTGTAGACCTGGTGAATGGTGATGCAGGACCGGTGATTCTCGAAATCAACCCCACCCCGGGATTCCTGCGCCTCGAAGAGGTGACTGGCGTTGATGTCGCGCGTGCTCTGGTTGAGCACGCAGCCGGCCGTTGACTGCGGTTACTCTCCTTCGGTGCCGGTGGCAACCGGTGCCGGCCGCCCGGCAAGCTCCCGGTCGATCATCAGCAGGCCATGTGGGCTATCCTCGACCATCTTGACCTGGTGGAAGAGTGTGTCTGCGGTGGCTTCCTCCTCGACCTGCTCGTTGACATACCAATGCATCATGACAGTCGTTGCGTGATCGTTTTCCGCGGTTGCGAGGTCGACGATCTGGTTGATGCGCTGGCTGATGTGCCGCTCGTGATTGAGCACCGCCTCGACAGCCACCGATGGCGAGTCCCACTCTCTCTGCGGCCCATCAAGCGCCATGAGTTCGACCGTGCCGCCGCGTTCCGCGAGGTAGTCAAAGAGCTTCATCGCGTGGCCAAACTCCTCCTGAGCTTGGATCCGCATCCAATGCGCGAAGCCATCGAGATGGTGGGCGGTGAAATATGCCGCGACAGAGAGGTAGAGATAAAAAGAAAAGAACTCGGCGTGGATCTGCTCGTTCAAAGCCTTTTCGACCTTTGCATTCATAATTACAACTCCTTTGTTTTAACGGGCCACGGCGGTATGCCTCAAACCGGGACCGCCGAATAGTATAGCGCTCCCGGACAGGATCGCCATATGCGGGCTGAAGATCACTCCTGAGGTCGGACTGTTGCGGTGTCACCTGCAATGGACCATGGTTCGATCCATGGGCGGACGTTGTTGGACGATTGGGCGGTTCCCCAGAGGACACCCGCCGACTGCCCGTTGGCGAGTGGGCGCCCTGCGCCCCAGACGATGACTGCCATGATCACCGCGGCAAGGGCCAGGCCGATGATTTGGCCAGCTTTCGGCATTTCGAGCGGGCGAACGTATGGGTCGGGGTATCGCAACCACGAGAAGGCGAGGGCGGCAAGCACCGGTGCAGCGGCAGCGATGATTGCTGGCATCAGAACGGAGCCGTGGACCAGGGAGACCAGGGCTAGCCAACCGGCCGTAGGCACACCGAGGTGTAAGACCACAACGAGCAGGCGATAACTGCGGCGGATGTTGGGGAGCCTTCGCCGCGCCAACTGAAGCAGGCGGAGTGTCGGCAGGAGAGCTGCGCCGGCCGCGAAGACCGGAGGCAGCCACACCAGACTCGTCGGCCAGCCGTGCAGAGCGAGGAAACGTGCGAGGTGACCGTCTTCGTTGTCGAGTACGGGCAGCACCGCTACCGCCACCAGTGACATCGCCCAGGCAATCTGGACACAGCTGAGCTGAGTGACAAGGGATCTTGCTCGCGGCAGAAAACCAATAATTGTCACCGCTACCACCAGCGGTAAGAGAATCGATCCGAGCCAGTACCCCCCCGCCCTGGGCAGGGAGGCGAAGTTCAGGACCGGCTGGTTGACTAAAGCCCAGATCTGGCGATCGAGCGGTAGGGCGACCCCGATCCAGTGGCACCCGCCGATAAGCGCTCCAAGCCCCTGGCCGAACGCGGCACCGATCAGGGCGAAGGGAAGGGCCGCAAAGGCTGCTAGCCAGGAAATGGCGATCACCGAGGGTGATGCGGTCCCAGGTTCGGTCTCCATCGCCGGCATGCTACCATGACGCCCGCCATGAAGGTGCAAGGCTCGTATCTCCTGTGTTTTCTGTCCTTCGCGATGGTTTTGGGGGCAACCTCACCGGTCGCGGCACAGGCTCTCTATGTGGATCGCCTCGAAAGTGGCGTTGAGCTGCTGATTGTCGCCCAACCCCTTGCCGACGCCACGACAGTGGTCTGGCCATCAGTGGTCGAGGGCGATGGCGCTACGGTTGGTGTCACCAGCGGCGACCTGACCCTGGTAGCCAACCTCGAGGCTGCACTGAGTGATGACGAAATCGCTTCGTCCCCACCCGTGATCGTAGCGGTCGGTGGCGCCTCGGTGTCTGATCTCCGCAACCTGTTCGACAGAATTTTCGCCAATCGCTCTGTGGCCTCCGCCCCACCGCTTTCCAATGAACTTCTCGTCGAGGGCCGGATGGAGCGTCGTCTGGGTGTTGCTGGTGGTGATGCCGAGATCCGGCTCGAGGTCAATTTGCCGGCCCCGAACGACCCAATGCGAAGCGCCGCCGAAGTTCTTTGGGATCTTCTTCCGGAAATCCTTTCCGACGACCTGGTTGGTGTTCGGAGCCGGATTGACGGCAATCTGGGGCTCCTCGAGGCACGAACCGATTCCGATTCTGCTGACTTTTCCGTCAGGCAATTACGTCTCGGACTCGCACGCATCGCCGGAAACCCGGCCCTGCAGGAGGGACCGGTCGAGGCCGCGACGAGGCGGTTGCGGGTACGTCGTCAGGCCAGCCTCGAGGAGCATCCACAATCAGCGGAATTGATACTTGGTCTGTGGCTCCACGGTGGTGTGGACGCGGTGCGCGAGTTTCTCTTCGGTGTTGATGGAGTGACCACCGAAACGGTTCGCGGCGCGGCATCAACCTGGCTCCCACAGCATCCGGGCAATGTCGTCGTAACGCTCCCCCCGCGATCGTTCAATCCACGTTTCGCCTCGCCGCCCGCGATACTGCAGCTCGAGAATGGACTGACCGCCGCTGTCCTCGAGAGATCGGGAGCGCCGTTGGCGGCGCTATGTCTGCGCCCGGTGGTGGTGCCGGACCTCGACGACGAGCTCGCGGCTACGGTCCTGGCTCGTGTCGCGCGCGAACTTCGTGAACTCGAGCAGCGGCCGGGTTGGGTTCGGGTGGATTCACGCCCCGCGCAAATTTTGATGGCGGCGCCGACCGATCAATTCAGCGAGCTCGTAGAGGTTCTCCGTGCCGCCCTAGCGCAGGCGGAGGATGACCAGCGACCCGTCATGGCCGAGGGCGGCAGCGCCCGCCGTCGTGCTCTGCGGCTGATGGCAGGGATTCTCGGCATTGCCGAGGGATCGAGTTTGTCGCCCGCGACCCTGTTACGAACCGGGAATCTCTCGCTCGGTGTCGTTGCCGAGGATGTCGAAGCGGCATCGGAAGCCGTTCGCAAGTTCTGGACGACCGATCGATCAATGCTCGACAGCGCAACGGTGGACACGCTCGCTCCTATCCTGAGGACTCGGGAGGCTGCGGCTGGTAACGAATCCGCGCTAGCCATCGCACTCGAACTCTCGATCACCACGGACGAGGCAGAGGCTCTGGTGTTGGCCGAGATTCTGGCGTCTCGCGGCGCAGCATTGTTGGATGAAGGATCGGTGGAGATTCTGCATCCATTCGTGCCCGGGCATCAGGTATTGCTGGTGGTTTCATCGGCCACGGCCACGATGGACGTGGTCGAGATGAGCGTCGGCAAGGGTTGGTCCGATTTTATCCGGCCGGCAACCGAAGAGGAACTCGCTGAAGCTCGGCGACTGGCGGCTGCAGCCCAAGCTGGAGCATGGAGCGGTGCCACCGGCAGCGCGTGCCGTTGTGCGGCGGTTGCGTCTGGTGCTGTCGGCTGGAGGACGTCGACGGATCTTGAGATGGCGATTCTGTCGGTGCCTCTCGAGGTTGTGAATTCGACCCTTCAGAGTGTTGCCGATTGGGAGGGCCTCCAGAATACCGGCGCTGGGGTGTTGCCGATCGCAGAGTACGGCGAACGCGAGGAGTAGATACATGGAGGTCGTGGTGCCGCACGAGATTGATGACCAGCTCAGCTACCTGACGAAAGGTTGCGTTGACGTCGTACCGGCAAAACAGTTGGCGGAAAAACTCCAGAATTCCAAGAAGACCGGAAAACCTCTCGTGGTGAAGGTCGGCTTTGATCCTTCAGCTCCCGACCTGCATCTTGGCCACACGGTCGTGATTCGAAAGATGCACCACTTTCAACAACTTGGCCACCGGGTGGTTTTTCTCATCGGAGACTTCACCGGGCTGATCGGCGACCCGACCGGCAAAAAGAGCACGCGTCCGCAGCTCACGCCGGAGGAGATCGAGGTCAATGCAGCGACCTATCGTCGACAGATCTTCAAGCTGCTTGATCCCGAGACGACCATCATCGACTTCAACTCGCGATGGCTTGGGGCACTCAGCTCGGCCGATTGGATCCGGCTCGCTGCGAAGGTGACAGTTGCCCAGATGCTCGAGCGAGACGACTTCAGGACCCGTTACGAGAACCAGCAACCGATTGCCTTGCACGAGTTCCTCTACCCGTTGGCTCAGGCATACGACTCGGTGGCACTGGATGTGGACGTGGAGCTCGGCGGGACCGACCAGCTCTTCAATCTCCTGGTCGGACGCCACCTCATGAGAGAACACGGGATGGAGCCACAGGTGGTGATGACCCTGCCACTCCTCGAAGGCCTCGATGGGGTCGAGAAAATGTCGAAGTCGCTTGGTAACTACGTGGCGGTTGAGGACGGCCCAACCGAAATGTTCGGCAAGCTCATGTCCATCTCGGACGACCTCATGTGGAAGTACTGGCTTCTCCTCACCGATCGAGGCGCTGAAGAGATCGACGCCGACCGGGTCAGAGTTTCCGAGGGATCGCTTCATCCGATGGACGCCAAGAAGGCTTTGGCAATTACCATCGTGACCGAGTTCCATTCGAAGGAGGCGGCGAAGGAGGCCCAGCGCGAGTTCGAGCGGGTCTTCTCTTCCGGCCATCTGCCGCAGGAGATTCCAGAGCTCTCCATCAGTCCGACGGGTGAAAAGATGTTGCTTTCCAAGGTGCTGGTCGAGGGTGAGATGGCGACTTCGAACTCGGAGGCGCGACGCCTGATTCAGCAGGGGGCCGTCAAGGTCGACAGTGAGGTTTTGCGCGACGTCAAGGCGGAGATCTCGACCACCGGAACCGAACCCATCCTCATCCAGGTGGGCAAACGACGCTTCGGGAAGGTGAGTTTCACAAATCAGTAGGGCTTGTGGCTTGAGACCTGAGGCTCACCTGCCCATCCCCGCGGCTGTACGGCTATACGGGCCGGCGGCAGAAGCAGCGCAGCACTCCGAGCCGAATAGCCGTACTGCCGTACTGCCGTATAGCCTCTGCAACAAAAAACACCCCGCCGTTTTCGGCGGGGCGTCGGGTGGTCGATGTCAAGTAATCAGAAAAAAGAGGTGTCCTGTTCGACCTTCTGGCCTTCCTCGCTCAATCCCTGGATCTGGATGGAGATAAACGTCGGCCGGAATTTGTGTTCCTGACACAAACGGCGCAGCTGTTCGTCGAGATCAGCGTCCCAGAACTCGATGATCTTGCCGGTGGCAGTGCAGACCATGTGATGGTGACCTCCGCCCGGCTCCATCTTCTCGTAGAAGTAGTGTTCTCGGCCGAGCCGGCTCTTGCGAACCAGGCCACACTGAACTAACAGATCGAGGGTGCGGTAAACCGTAGCCCGCGACACCTTGCGCTGCTTTGTCTTCATCCGCGCCAGCAGGTCATCCGCGTCAAGATGCTCGTCGGTGGCGAATATCTCGTCCAGCAAGGCGAGCCGCTCCTGGGTGACCTTGAGGTTGTTTTCCCTCAAATATTGGATAAACAGTTTCTGTGCTCGTTGTGCAAGTTTGCTGCTCATACTTTTAATCCAGTCTCATTATCATTGTCTCAATCAAAGGTAGCGTCGATGAGAGCATGTGTCAAGAGAGGGAGCCGGTGTTTTTTGGCCGCTCTCGATGGCGGTGCAGATTGTCTCACAACCTCCGGCAATCATTGACTGGCGCACTCCGGACCACGACTCTGAACCGAGGGTTGCTCATATGTACATTGCTGATTATGAAGGGTTTGCGCCGACTTGTTACGAATGATATCGTGTCGCGCGAACCACCGGTCGGAGAATGCAATGGACTATCCGATATGGGAACTGGCAATGGGCGGAGGGATGCTCATGGCCATTGTGGCGATACCGCATGTGATCGTTTCACATTTCGCAATCGGTGGTGGCTTGCTCATTGTGGTCACTGAATCGCTGGCTGTGAAACGAAACGACCCGGAGTTGCGTGAGCTCGCGCGGCGATCGTCCTTGGTGTTGATCCTGGTGTCAACGGTTTTTGGCGCGATCTCCGGGGTTGGCATCTGGGTAGTGGCGGGTCTGATTTCTCCGGCCGCCATTTCGGCGCTGATCCACACCTACGTCTGGGGATGGGCGATTGAGTGGGTTTTTTTCGTCCTCGAGATTGTTGCCGCTCTTGTTTACTACACAACCTGGGACAAGATTTCGAAAGGTGCTCATCTCCTGGTCGGTTGGCTCTATTTCATCGGCGCCTATTTTTCATTGGTGGTCATCAACGGCATCATCACCTTCATGCTGACCCCTGGGCGCTGGCTCGAAACCAATGCCTTCTGGGATGGGTTCTTCAACCCCACCTACTGGCCGTCACTACTTCTGCGCACCGGCATCGTGATCTTGATGGCAACTGCCTTCATGGTCTTCCCCGCCCTCAGAACTGGCGCCGAACACAAAGCCCGTGTGCTCCGCTATCTCGGTTGGTGGGTGGTCGGTGGGGCACTGCTCTCCTACGCGGGTTATCGCTGGTGGGAGGCGATGTTGCCTGCCACGGTGCGCAATCTCTTCAGTGGAACTGAACCGGCGTTAGCGACGCTCGCCTCGACCCGCAGCTTGACTCTGTGGTCGCTGACTGCAGCGTTAGTCGTAGGGGTCGTCATTCTGATCGTGGCGCCTCGTCTAGCTCGGTCGACGACGGCTGTCGCTATGGCCATCGCTGCATTCGCCTTATGAACGTCTCCGCGAGGGAGCGCGTAAACCCTTCCTCATCCACAGTCACATCTTCTCCAATGGGCTCCTCGTGGGCGACATCGAGGCGATCAACCAAGAGGGGGTTCTGGCTCGTTCAGGCTGGGCAGCGAGGGGAGCGAATGATTCTCTCACCACCGGACGACACGTTTTCCGAACTCAGTGCTCGAGTTGTCACACTCTCGATGGATACCAGAGCATTCGCCGGGCGTTGCCAACCTACTCCGACGTCCTCGATGTTGCGGGAGGAGACGTCCCGGGGGTCTTCGAGGCGGAGTGTGCCGCGTGTCACGCCGATGTGGGCGAGACCGAGATGCGCGAAATGCTGCCAACTCCCGCTGAGATCGTTGAAGACCCCGAGCTCATCCTTGACCTCAACCAGGGAATGATCTACATGGCGGTGTCTCAGCTTCAGGAAATGGGTGAGGCATACAGCGCCGCCCCGCGGGGCGAGATGATCAACACTGCAAAACTTCACTCCCCCTATATGCCGCCTTTTGTCGGTACCGACGAGGAACTCGAGGCGCTTGTGGAGTACCTCGCATCCGTTGCCAAGGGAAATGGGGTCGAAGCGGCCGCATACGGAGGTGGACGATGAACCCGAACCTCATTCCAGCTGTTGACGCGGCAGGCCTCCCGGGACCGCCGTGGCTGTTTCATGTGCTCCTGGTCTTCACATTCTTTCTCCATCTGATATTCATGAATCTGACGCTCGGAGGAACGCTGCTCGCGGTCGTTGCGCACCTCAAAAGCGGAGGCAGGCGCGATGATTTCAGGGGCGTGTTGGCAGGGCGCCTGATGGCCATCAACAACTATGGAATCTCTCTGACCATCACCACCGGTGTCGCGCCGCTGCTTTTCATCCAGGTTATTTATCAGCAGTACTTCTACACCGCCACCATCCTTCTAGCTCCGCTGTGGTTTGCGATGCTGGTGCTGCTGACGGCGGGATACTACGCCGCCTATCTCTATAAGTTCCGAGGTGCTCCATCGCGGGGTTCGCGTGGTGGGCTCTGGCTGAGCGTGTCAGCCGTGATGTTCCTGCTCATTGCAATGATCCACGTTGCGGTCAATCTGGTGCATGCTCAACCCGAGATCTGGGGCAGTCTGGCCGATGGAAGCTGGTCGGTGCTTTCCGATCCTACCTACTGGCCGCGCCTCCTTCACTTCGTCTTTGCAGGGTTGGGTTTTGCGGCCCTGGTGACAGCGTGGTGGGCTGTGCGCCGAGCTAAAGAAGGAGTCGATACTGAGGTCAACACGGCGATTGCCGGCTGGGCGTGGCGTTGGGCACTGTGGACCACGGTGCTTCAAGTAGTGGACGGATTCCTGCTGCTGATGTTGCTGCCGAGACCGGTGCTCCGCGGGATCATGTCGGGTGGCTTGGCGACCCTCGGCCCGTTGACGCTGGCGATTCTCGTCGGCATCGGCCTCCTGATGATGCTGGCACGGGTTTCCAATCCGGTTGAGAAACCAGGCCTCGTCGCAGGCACCCTCGGTGCGATGACGTTGACGATTGCGGTGATGAGCATCACCCGTCATCAGGTCCGGGCCCTTTACCTGGAGCCTTCGACCGCACAGTTCAACTTCCAGATCGTGCCCCAGTGGGGTAACTTCGTGCTCTTCGCGCTGCTCCTGGTTGCTGGACTCGCCACCGTTGGCTATATGTTGTGGCGTGTTCTGACATCACCCGCCAGCGGGGCGAACGCAGCATAGTTAGACGATCCTCTATGGACATCGAAAGGGCGCAGTCTTAGGTTTTTCAATTTATTGTATTTTGTATACAATTCGTATACAATTTTCTTGATGGTGACTGAAGTCGAAAACCGGGTGGCTGAAAAGTCCACCGCCGCCGAGCAGGTGTATCGCGCTCTGAAGCGCGACATCATCACCCTGCAACACCAACCGGGGGCTTCACTGACTGAACAGCAGTTGGCGACGCTCTACGGCACTAGCCGGGTGCCGGTGCGCGAGGCATGCAAGCGGCTCGGTCAGGAAGGTCTCTTGACCGGGCGTCCGTATCGTGGGTACTCGGTCAATCACATCTCACTCAAGGAGATCGGAGACTGTTTTGATCTCCGCCTCGGCCTGGAATCGCGGGCTCTCGAGCTCGCTGCACAGCGTGCGACGGCAAGGGACCTCGATCGGCTTTGCAACCTCGCGACCACCGAGTACACCTATCACGACAGGGATTCGTACGTTGAGTTTCTCGATCGAAACCTCGACTTTCACATACAGCTC
>RCNF010000246.1_pt1 | contig 26590 bp, 22 predicted proteins | sample 2041311 | NCBI WGS metagenome assembly RCNF01 (sample SAMN09708228, study PRJNA481090) | Marine sediment metagenome, whole genome shotgun sequencing project. | biome: marine sediment; feature: ocean; material: sediment; isolation source: Sewage treatment plant 2 marine sediment (STP2) ... | reverse complement strand
CCGGCTCGCGCTGCCGCGGGTGCGGTGGGAGGGGGTTGATGGGCTTGGGGGGGCCGGCTCTACTTCTTGCGGACTTCGCCCTTCTTGCCTAGCGAGTAGCCGGTGGGCATTTTCTTCGTGGCTTCTTCCTTCACGGCTGCCAGCTTCCAGCCGCGGTCGATGTAGCCGTCGAGCATCCGCATTCTCACGCGCACGCTTTCTTCCGCCAGAAACGCCTTGGTCATGGGTTCGAGCGCCGCGTCGGCCTCGTCCTGGGCCAGGATTGCACCGGCGGCGTGGAAGCGGACAGTCTCGTTCATGTCTTCGAGGAAGCGGGTCACCGCGTCGACGATGCGCGGATCCTTGCATTCCTCGAAGCTGGCGATGAGGTCGATTTTTTTCTGCGGGTCACGCTCGTATTCGGTGTCCATCTTCGAGAGCAATTCGAGCAGGGTCGTCGTGACTTCTTCCTCGCCTTGAAGCTCCCGTAAAATCTTCATCGGCCAGGCCAGGGTGTCGGACGATGCCAGGAACTCGCGCACCGGGCCGAGCGCCGCTTCCCCGTTCTGGACGACACCCAGGAATGCCGCATTCTTCTCTTCGCCATCGGTGATGCTCGGGTCGACTCGAATGGCGAAGCGCGTCAGCAGCGCGCGGATGGCCTCGTCCGATCCGTCGCTCGCGAGCACTTGAATCGACTCCCAGCGCTCGTGTTTCTGCGCTCGCCTATTCGCCACGCGTGCGACGTGCTTGCTCAGCCCGCTGCCACCACCCTTGAACACATCGAAAAGCCCCATGACGCGACAACAACTAGGCCGAACGGGCCCGCGGTGCAACGAGAGGCGGCCGGCAGCTCTGACGCCCTGATCTAGTGGATGACCACCGGCTTCAGATTGACCTGGTTGCCGATGGTCTCGACCTTGAAGCGAACCATTTGCGCGTCATGCTTCTTCATCAGGTGCTCGGCATTGCCTTTGATGCGTTCGATGAAACGGGCTTCCGGGATGTTCGAAACATCCTCCCCGGCCGCTTGCTTTGCCGCGGCATAGTCCTTGTACAGCCGCGCGTAGTACTGGCCCTCCGGAACCGCTGCGAGCGCGGAAGCCTCGGGGTCGTTGGTTTGAACGGGGCCGGCCGAGCTCGAACGTGACGCGAATCCTGGGCTGGAGATGCTCACCGACTCCCATCCGCCGCTGCTCGTCACCGCTCGCCCTTCTTCATCTTCCTCGGCGACACCGGTGAACAAATTGATCAACTGGTTCACCCGATACGAAAGCCCGCCAAGCTCGGGCGTGTCCACGTCGAGCCGGACGTCCCCCCGGCCATTGATGACCGCGAGGATGTCGTCTTCCATCTGCTCGATCGGGTCCATCAGGCTGTTGGCGATGATGTAGCCGTAGATCGCGACTCCAGCGATCCCTAGGAGCGCGAACCAGAGGATCATGTTTGCCACGCCGGCAAGGGCCATGTGTTTCGCTTGATCGGCCAAGACGACGTAGGCGGCCTCGACGCCGCGCGCCATCGGTAGTGCGGCGGTGGTGCCGACGTATTTGTGACCGGCAAGCGTCGTCATCCAGGGCAGCGTCGGTTTGCCCTGCAACGCGGCCAAGGTTCCGTTGTCGAGCGGGGGCGAATAGAGCGCTTCTTGCAGCGCATCGCGGACATCGACGGCGGTCGACGTGCTGTAGATGCGATCGCCCATGACAAAGAGCAGGTCGTGCCCGATCAAGCGCGCCTCTTGCTTCGCAAAGCCATTGGACAGGTCGTATCCGACGAGCAAGGCGCCAACGACACCGCCTCGGTCGTTGCGAACGGCTGCAACCCCCACTTGAAGGAGCTTGTCTTCGTGCGCCCAAACTCCGTACCGGGAAGCGCCGTGCCGCAACACCCGGCGTAGCAGTGGAACGCTATTGAGCAGCGGGTCGCCGTGCATTCGATTGCGATCGGTGTCCCGGGCGATGACCCGGCCAGTCTCGTCGATCACCGTCACGATGTGCGGCCGCTCACCGCGGCCACGTGCCGGATCCTCGAACCACTTGGAGACGTCCTGCGCCGCCTCGAAAGCCCGGCGCCGTTGGTTGGCTTCTCCGAGCGCCGTAAAGACGTTCTGAACCGCGTTGCTGGCGGCGCGGTTGCCGACCCCTTCGGCCAGGCGCGCCCCGTCGGCCCGCCAGGACCTGGCAAAAAGCTCCGAATCGTCGCCGATACGGTCCTCGAGCTCCCTCGAGAGCTCCGAACGCAGCTGGGTTCGCACCACCAGGTACGACCCCAATCCAACCAGCAGTACGACTACGAGGTTGCCCGCAATCAGCTTCAGACGCATGTCGCGACTCTCCTCAGAATGACCCCCACCGGCTGATTCCCCCTTTTGATAAGCGGGGTTAGACCGACCGAGCCCGGATTATCACCGTGCTGTTCGAGGCGTCAAGCTCGCGTCACCATAAAGCTAGAGCTGATCCGATGTTTGGGATCGAGCCACAAGACTACGCAGGGGAATTTCGGGCAGGGTCCGGAATCGAGGAAGTGGGCGCGATCGCCCCCCGGCGCTATCCTTCGACCGCGGCAATGCCAAAAGCGTGGAGCATGTTCTGTGATTGTCCGGAGCTGGCAGTCGATGTGGCGCGCTGCGCCGGCCGGATTGGTCTCTCCTTGGAGCCCGAGGTCCACGAGCGGCCCTGGGAAGCCGCGATCGACGCGTTGAACCGCGGCGTTCTCACCGGGGTCGCCGTCGAAACGCCGCTCAGCGCCGACTCGCTGGTCCGGCTGGCGGAGGCGATGCGGGCTCGGAAGCAAAAAATCCCGGTGGCGGTCATCGGCCCTCAGCCGCTCGGTCTGCTTCACGACCTGGGCCTGCCCGCGGTCGACGAGACCGGACCCCTGGTCGCCGTCGCCGCCTTGCTCGAGCTCGACACCGACCGTCCCTGGGCGGCCGCGACCAAAGAGCTCCCGGCCGTCGATCGCGTCCGGCTCGGCGAGAGCGTCGGCCACCAAAAGGACGGCAGGTTTGTTCGCATCGACGACGGCCTCATCGCGCACCAAGCCGATGGCGGGGCAAGCAAACCGGTCGGCTCCCCGCGAGACGTCGCGGCCGCGCTGCGGGCACTGCGCGCATCGCACGACCCTTCGCGTCCCAAAGTCCCTGCGGTCCAAGGCGTCGAAGCCGATGCCGTCCTCGACGTGATTCTCGGACCGAAACGCGCGCTCTCCGATCCGGCCAGCAAGGCGGCGCTCGGGCCATACGACGTTCCCCTTCCCCTCGAAGAGCTCTGCGCCACGCCTTCGCGCGCGGCGTCCGAAGCCGCACGCATCGGCTTTCCGGTACGTGTCGCTCTGGCGTCCCCCGATCTCCGGCTCTGGGATCACGCGGACCTGGCCGCGGAGGTGTACTCGGCGGGCCAAGCGCGCGACGCGTTTCGCCAGATCATGGCGATGGCCAAAAACCGATCGCCAGACGCAAGGCTGCTCGGCGTCACCGTCAGCGCCTCGACGATGGCGCGCACCCTACTCCGCGTTCGGATGGAACCACTCGAAGCTGGTCCGGTCTTGGCCGAGATCGGCTTTGCCGATCCCCACGGCCGCGCATCGGGCGATACCACCCAGACCGTTCTCCCCGCAACCGCCAAGGCGCTCGAACGCGTCCTGCTCCGGCTCCGTGGAAGCTCGCTGCTGCTCACTGGCACCCCCCAAGAGCGAGCCCAGGCCGTCAGCGCCATCGGCGACGTCCTAATGCGCCTGGCCGCCTTCGTCCATCAGTGGCGCGCGCAGATCGAATCCGTCGAGGTCAACCCCTTGGCCATCCTCGTCGGCGGGGAGCTCGAAGTCCGAGAAGCCTGCGTCACGGTCGGCGACGCATTCAGTCGATCGCTGAACGCCAGCGGCTGAGCCGGCAATGTAAGGCGAAGGTCCCCTGCCGCGCGGCTTCATCGACTTTGATAGGGTTTCGCGAGATCCACGTCTCCAACGAGCGCCTGAAACGTGTCCTCGGTTGGCAGCCGCGAAGCACCGAGGAAATGGTCGTCGCCACCGGGGAGAGCTTGATCGAGCAGGGCCTGGTCTAGCCGCCGAGCTGCTGCGCCCCGGCAGAGATCGCTGACGCTGACACTGCCTAAATAAACCCGCCAGTCACCGTCCCACTCCCCCGCACCTCCTCCGGCGTCCCCGATGCAACCACCCTCCCACCGTCCGGTCCCGATCCCGGCCCGAGGTCGAGCACGAAGTCCGCGTTCCGAATCACGTCGAGTTGATGCTCGACGGCGATGACCGTGTGGCCGCTTTCGACGAGCTGGTGGAGGATGCCGATCAGCTGCTCGACGTCGACGAAGTGAAGGCCGCGCGTGGGCTCGTCGAAGATGTACAGCGTGGGCTTGCGTGCGGGCTGGGCGAGGTCGCGGGCGAGCTTGATGCGTTGAGCTTCGCCGCTGCTCAGCGTGGTCGAGCGACGGCCGAGCTCCAGGTAGCCGAGGCCGACGCGGCGCAGGGCTTCGAGCCGAGAGCGCACCGCCGGTACCGCTTCGAAGAGGGTGTACGCCTCATCAACGGGCAGCGCGAACACCTCGGCAATGCTCAAGCCGCGATAGCGAATCTGCAGCGTCTCGTCGTTGTATCGGCTGCCGCCGCAGACTTCGCACTCGACTTCCGCGTCGGGCAGCAGCTGCATGGCGATCCGCTGCACGCCTTCGCCCTTGCACGCCTCGCAGCGGCCGCCCTTGACGTTGAAGCTGAATCGCCCGGCGCGATAGCCCCGCGCACGCGCCTCGGGGAGCCCGGCGAAGAGCTCTCGCAGCGGCCCGAGCAAGCCGAGGTACGTCGCCGGATTGGAGCGGGCGCTCCGTCCGATCGGTGCGGCGTCGACGAACGACACGCGCTCGAGCCCCTCGCCTCCCTCGACCGACACGCCCGGAGGAACGTCAGCCCGGAGTCCGAGCTTCGCCCGAGCGGCAGGAAGGAGCGCATCGACGATCAGCGAGCTCTTGCCGCTGCCGCTCACCCCCGTGACACAGCAAAACGTACGCAGCGGGAACTCCGCGCGGACGTCTTGCAGGTTGTGGAGCGCGGCGACCCGGACACCGAGTGATCCCACCCCGGCGCGCCGCTGCGAAGGCACGTCGACGGCGCGGCGCCCCGACAGGTAGGCGCCGGTCAGGGAAGCCTCGTTGGCAACGATCTCGGCGAGGCTCCCTTCGGCGATCAGCTCACCCCCAAGCTCGCCGGCGCCTGGTCCCATCTCGACCATGTGCTCCGCGGCGCGCATCGTTTGCTCGTCGTGCTCGACCACAACCAAGGTGTTGCCGAGGTCGCGAAGATCGCCAAGCGTCCCCAAGAGCGGGGTGGCATCGGCGGGGTGAAGGCCTGCGGTGGGCTCGTCGAGCACATAGAGCACGCCGGACAAACGAGAGCCGAGCTGCGTCGCCAGGCGGACGCGCTGAGATTCGCCAGCCGAGAGGCTCCCCGCGCTTCGGTCGAGGCTGAGGTAGCCAAGGCCGACGCGCTGAAGGAACGCAAGCCGTTCGCCGACCGACTGCAGCAAGGGTCGCACCGCCGCCTCGCGCTGTGGCGAAACCTGAACCCCATCGAGCCAGCGCTGCAGGTCGCTCAGCCCCAGCGCGCTCAGCTCGTGGATCCCTCGGCCGGCGATACGAACCGAGCGCGCGTTCTGGTTCAGACGCGAGCCGTCGCATTCGGGGCAGGTCTCCATCCGGGCGAACTGCCCGAGCTCCTCGTCGAGGAACTCCAGAACACGCTCTTCATTCCCACCCTCCGCCAGTTTGCGACGCGCGTACTCGCGGGCTCGCCGTTCGAGGCCTGGCAAAATGCCCTCGAACCCGGCGCCGCCGTCGAGCGCAATGCGGCGCTGCTTCTGGTCGAGCCTCTCGAAAGGCTCGTCGAGATCGACACCCGCCGCGCCGATCTTCTCCAACATTGATCGGTAGTACGCGAGGTTTGGCTTCCCCCAGGCGGCCACCGCGCCGCGCCTCAAAGAAAGCCTCGGGTCGGTCACCGCCAGCTCGACGGTGAACTTCCGCGTCAGGCCGAGGCCATCACAGTTCGCGCAGGCGCCAAGCGGCGTGTTGAACGAAAAGAGCTGCGGCCTCACGCGCGGAATCGACGCATGGCCTTCGAAGCAGGCGTACTGCTCGGAGAACCGATGCCGTTCGCCTTCCTGCTCTCGAAGCTCGACGACGCCGCCGCTCAGCTGATAGGCAAGCTCGACCGCCTCGGCGAGACGCGAGCCAATCCCCTCTCGAACTGACAGCCGGTCGATGACTACGTCGACCGACACCCCGTTCGGGACCGTCCCGAGGTCCTCCAGATCGACCAGCGCGTCGTCGATGCGCAAGCGAACGAACCCCTTGCTGCGCAGGTCTGCCGCGAGCTCTTTTGAAACCTCGGCGCCCGCGCGCACGATCGGCGCCTGGACCGCGAATCGCGTACCCTCGGGGAGACGCGACGCTTCGTGGACGACCTGCGCAACCGAGTGCGCTGTGAGTCGTTCGCCGCAGACGGGGCAGTGCACCTCCCCAATCGTGGCAAAGAGCACGCGCATGTAGTCGTTGACCTCGGTCAGCGTGCCCACCGTCGAGCGTGGATTACGCGACGGCGCGCGCTCGCGTACCGCGATCGCCGGGCAGAGGCCTTCGATGACGCCGACGTCCGGACGTTTGAGCTTGGTGAGCACGCGCCGTGCATGCCCGCTGAGTGACTCGACGTACCGGCGCTGGCCTTCCGCATAGAGTGTATCGAAGACCAAGCTCGACTTGCCGCTTCCGCTCGGCCCCGTGACGACGGTCAGGCGCCCCTTTGGCAGGCGGAGCGTAATGTTCTTCAGGTTGTGTTCGCGGGCTCCTCGAATGACGATGTCTGCCGTCATTCCTGCGGCCCGCCGGTGAGGCGTTGCGCAGCCCGAATCGCAGCGATCATGCCGCTCTCCGAAGCACTGCCGGCCGCGGCTGCATCATAGGCAACTCCGTGGTCGACGCTCGTGCGCACGAACGGCAGTCCCCAGGTCACGTTCACCGCTTCGCCCCAATCGAGGAGCTTGGAGGGAATGGTGGCCTGATCGTGAAACATCGCGACGACTCCCTGGGCACGACCATCGGCCGCATAGCGGAATGCCGCCTCTGCGGGTGTCGGTCCGATCAGCTCTATCTCACCGCTCGAAAATGGGGCTTCTTCCCGAAGCCCATCAAGCGTCGGTCCGATGATCGTCTCTTCCTCGGTGCCGAGGAGGCCGCCTTCACCCGCATGTGGATTGAGCCCGGAGACCTCGATGCGCAAGGGCTTGGCGCTCGGCGACCAGCGCGCAAGGGCATCGGCCAAGTGCCGTACCGTTCGCTCGATGTGCTCGCGTGTCACGGTCGACGGCACACGTTTGATCGGCCAGTGGGTCGCAACCAGCGCGACCTTGAGGCGCGGGCCGAGGAACATCATCGTCACGGCTTCGACGTTCACCCCTGCACGTCGGGCGAGATGCTCGGTCTGCCCGCGAAACGACACGCCCGAGAGGCTCACGGCTTCCTTGCTGACCGGTCCCGTCACGATTGCGCGCGCCGTTCCGTCAATGCAGGCATCGCAGGCCTTTTCGAGCGCTTCGCGCTGCGCGCCGCCACCAGCGATCGTGGGCGCCCTCGCCTGCACCATGGCGAGCGGCCACTCGGCGACGTGGACGAGTCCGACTTCCCCCGGGTTCAGTTTGTTCGCCTCGGCGGGTTCGATTCGTTTCGACGCCTCGAAGCCGTAGCGCTTGAGGGCGCGCTCCATCCACGCGGCGTCACCATAGACGAGCGCGCGATCACTACCCAAAGCTCGCGCCAGGGCCGCTGCAGTTACCGCAGGTCCGACACCCGCCGGATCACCTGCAGAAATTGCGAGCGGCAGGAGCATCAGGGCTCCTTCATTTTGTAGCCGACGCCGCGCACCGTCTCGAGGTTGTTGACGGTGGTGCCGAGCTTCATGCGAAGCCGGCGAACGTGAATGTCGACGGTGCGGCTGCTTCCGTAGTAGTCGACCCCCCAAACTCGTTCGAGGAGCTGTCGTCGGGAGAACACTCGGCCGCGGTTCTGGCAAAGAAAGCTCAAGAGCGCGAACTCCTGATGGGTCAGCTGGCGATTCCGGCCGTCGACCGTGACCTCGTGGGCGGCCAGATCGATGCAGAGCGGCCCCATCTTGATCCGTTCTTGCTGTGCGAAGTCGCTGCGGCTCCACTCGACGCGACGGATCCGTGTATAGAGCTCCGCCGGGACATAGGGCATCAAGGCAAAGTCATCGAAGCCATCGCCTGGATCGAGACGCGAAACCGCATTGAGCGTCACGCCGATGATGACCGGCACCTCTTGAAACGGCTCGACCGCTCTGACCCGAACCAGCGCGGCGCGGCCGGCATCGCCCTCGTCGCCCGCTTCGATGAGAACCACGGTGGGCGGGTCTTTGAGCAGCTCCTCGGTGTCCAAGCGATCCCAAAAGTTGGCGGTCTGCACCTCGCAGCCCAGCTCGTGAAGGCACGCGACCGCACTGCCTTCGCGCTCTTCGAGGCCTTCACGTCCGATCACGAGGATCCACACCGGCGGTTCCTACACTGGCCACTCTTGCGGCGCTAGCCGGAGATGCGACTTTGCTGGCGATCCCGGCTATCATGGCGGCGCACCAGCGGGACCACGTGGCTACGAAGTACTGGAAAGTCGAAATCAGCGAACTCGGCGGATCGCAGCCGCTTTTTCTAGGGACCGTTCAGGCGCCAACCTGGCCCGCTGCGTTGCAACACGGCCGCGCCACGATCGGCGAGTCGGGCGGCGTCCCTGCCGGCGCGAGCTGCAACGTGAACCCCAACGGGACCGTCACCATCCAAGACGCCCGTCAACGCCGCCGCTATCAGGTCCTTCCAGCCGAGGCGCCAAGTCCGACACCGACCGTAGCGGATGCTGCAGCCTCTGCGGCGAATCGACCTCGCCCGGGCTCCGGAGATGCGATTCCACTGCAGCCGAAGGCGGCGTTCCATCCGTCGCCGAAGCCGCCCGCACAAACCGCGCCCGAGCCCATCCGCGTTGGTCGAGCCAGCGCGCCTCAGCCGACCAGCCCACCGCCGGCGACGGTTGAGAGTAAGCTGATCCTCTTGGCCTCGAGAGACGAGATCCCCACGAGCTCGAGTCCGATTCATTTCCGCGAGCGAATGTACGCCGTGCCGGTGCCCTTCCAAACCGGGACTGGTGAGAAGCTCGCCACCAAGCTGCTTCGCGACGTGCAAAACGAGCTTGCCGAGGAGCGCGGCGCGAAGTTCGTGCGGATCGAGCTTTTCGATCACATCTGGAAACGCGAGCCGGATCATGCCCCGGTCGTGCGCGTGGAGTGGAAGGATTGGAACGAGAGCATCGACATCGAGTTCCCGCTGGACGATGAAACCCGCCATTCCGAGGCGCCACGGCTCAGTAGCGTGGCCCCGCCGCCAACCGAAGACCGACTCGCTGCCGCGTTTGAAGCCTGCCATGACCTTCTGTTCATGAAGAACCGCGCAGAGGCATTAGAATTTGCGGTGCATCTTCTCGAAGAGCTGGTTCCCTCAGAGGCCACCGCCGCATTCCTCCTCGACATCAACACCGACCAGTTCCGAGTCGTCGCAGCGCGGGGAACCGGCGCGAAAGCGAGACATGGACAGGGGCTCCCGTCCGCCTCGGGTCTACTCGCCGCGGCAAGCGAGCTCGGAGAGCACGCCGTACTCGTGCTCGCCGACGCCGCCGCCGACCCACGCTTCAACGAAAACATCGACGGCGTCCCCGGCATCGACGTCCGCGCCCTCTTGTACCGCCCGCTCGTCCACCGCGGCCGCATGTTCGGCGTCCTCCAACTCGCCAACAGCGCCGTCCGCGGCATGTTCACCGAGGCGGACTGCGAAGTCGTCGACTACATCACACAACAACTGAGCGCTTTCGTAGCCCGAGGCGCCTCCCTCCCCAAAGCCCAAGCCGTCACCGAAAGCCGCTAGCGCACTGTCGCTGACACTGACGCTGGCACGGACACCGACACGGTCACGGCCCTACGGTCACGGTCACGGCCCTGCAGCCTCCGCAAGCAACGCCTTCACCCGCTCTTCCAGCGCCCCAGCGTCCCCCTTCCCAAATCCTTCGTGCACATACCGAAGCGCCCCGTCTTTTCCGATGAAGTACGACGTGGGCATCGTTTCGGGCTCGTACCTGTTTGCGACGACCAGCTTCCGATCGTGAACGATGCGGAAGGTCACCGGTGTGCCATTCAAGAACTTGGTCATCTTCTTCGCGCTGCTGTCGATGTTGACGCCGACTATCACCAGCCCCTGCGCGGCATACTTCTTGTGCAGCGCCTGGAGCACCGGCATCTCCTGCTTGCAAGGCCGGCACCAAGACGCCCAAAAATCAACGAGTACGACCTTCCCTTTGAGCGCGGCCAACTCGACCTTTTCCCCGGTGAGGTCGGCCATATCGATAGGGGGCGGTGCATCACCCGTGGTCAGCGCCCGCGCGCTGGCAGCCATCAGCAGCATCGACGCCAGAGCAGCAAGCAGCGTCTTCATCGGCCTACGACGCAACCGCCGACATGGCGATTCACCGATCGAGCTCTTCTCGCACGTAAGCACCCAGTTGGTCTGGCGAAAAAACGTAGCGACGATCGTTGACGTAGATCGAAGGGGTAGAATCGACGCCCACCGCGTGCCCTTCGGCGATGTCTGCTTCGATCTTTTTCTCGGTCTCTTTGCTCTGCATGTCGGTATTGAACCGCTTCAGGTCGAGCCCGAGCTGCTGGGCATAGTCGTCGAGGTTCGCGGTCTGCAGATCGTCTTGGTTCTTGAAAAGCAGGTCATGCATTTCCCAGAACTTCCCCTGCTTCTCCGCCGCGATTGTCGCTTTGGAAGCGTCCCGCGCCTTTGGGTGACCCGGGAGCGGATACTGCTTGAACACCAGCTTCACCTTGCCGTTCGACTCTTCGACGATCTTCTTGAGGTAGGGCGCCGTCGTCTTGCAGTGCGGGCACTGAAAATCGCTGAACTCGTAGAGGGTGACTTCTGCCATCGGCGAGCCCCGCAGCGGCGAATCGTGTGCCGTGAGTTTCTCGACCTTGGTGTCGTCGCCGTAGCGGATTCGGTAGATGTTGCGGAGCTCGTCGCGCGAGTAGCCGTCGTTCACCAGACGGGCGATGTAGCGGGCTGCCGGCACGCACTTTTTGCACTTGCGATTTTCGGAAATGCAACGGGCCACGCTCAGGGGCTCGCCGCAAGGCGATAGCAGCTCGTTGACCATGTCGATCCAGATGCCCTCGGTGAACTCGTCGAGCGCACTCGTATCGACCTGCGGCAGGCTACGAATTGGCTCTTTCGAAGCCCCAGGGGCGGGCTTGACCGTCGGGGGGTCGGCTTTGGGGCCGCTATCGGCTTCAGTCGAGCGCTCGCAGCCGAGCAAGGCGAAAGCCAACGAAACGCACAGTACGATGGAGCGCATCAGGAAGCGAACCCTAGCAGAGATTTCGGGCCAATGCCCCGGACTCACGATTCGCTGTAGGTGGTGAGCTGAGCCCGAACGATGTCCTCGTTGATCCCTGTTCGGATGTACTCCTTCAGGCAATCCGCAATCGTCACCATGAGGTCATCCAATCCGTTCTCCTCGATCAGCCTGGACAGAAGTGCCCGGGACTCGCGACTGTCTTCGTCCCGCAAGAACTTCCGGACTTCCTCGATCGTGATTCCGCCCTGGAAGTCGATGTAAGCGTTTTCCATCAGGTAACGCGCAAGCTCGTTCACATGACCCTCCATCTCACAGTAATTCAGTCATCTATTAGACACCCGATCGCCGAGTCGGCAAGCGATAAAGGCGGTCTCCAGGCCTCAGCCTGCTTTTCTCAACCCCCGGCTCGTGTAATCGTGCGCGGCCATGGACCCGAACACCCATCTGCAGGCCGATCCCGGCTTGTGCGGCACCTTGCTGGCGCTCGATGAAGGCTCGGCCCGCGTGGCCTTGGACGCGACAGGCTCCATGGCGGTCGATGCGCAGGGGCTCGTTCACGGCGGCTTTGTGTTCGGCCTCGCCGACTACGCGGCCATGCTTGCGGTGAACGATCCAAACGTTGTTCTGGGTGCGGCCGAAACCCGGTTCCTCAAGCCGGTTCGCGTCGGGGATCGCATGATCGCAAACGCACAGACCCTGGATGTCCAGGGCCGCAAGCGCGAGGTGCGTGTCGAAGCGGCCGTGAATTCGGAGAAAGTATTCGAAGGTACGTTTACCTGTTTCGTGCTCGAGCGACACGTGCTCGAGGGAGTTGGGAGTACGTGATGGCAGACGACGGCGGCGCGATCATCGGGCGAATCCTTTCCTCTCGCGGGGTGAAGCAGTTGTTCACCCTCTGCGGTGGGCATATCTCGCCCATTCTCGTTGGCGCGGAGGCCCATGGCATCCGAGTGGTCGATGTTCGCGACGAGGTCAGTGCGGTCTTTGCAGCCGACGCGGTCGCGCGCATGACGGGCGTCCCCGGAGTCGCTGCGGTGACCGCCGGCCCGGGTGTGACGAACACCATTACCGCCGTGAAAAACGCTCAGCTGGCGCAGTCTCCGCTTCTCATCTTCGGTGGCGCAGCCGCGACCTTGCTCAAGGGGCGCGGCGCACTTCAGGACATCGACCAGATCTCGCTGATGGAGTCGATCACCAAGTGGGCCGTGTCGATTAAGAAGGTCCACAGCATCGGCCCCACCGTCGAAAAGGCCTTGGATTTGGCGCAGGAAGGCGTGCCGGGCCCCGTCTTCATCGAGGTTCCAATCGACGTGCTCTACCCGGAAGAAATGGTGCGGGAAATGTTCATGAGCGAGAGCGGTGTCAAAGACGCCAAGAATCTCGGCTCCAAGGCCCTCGAGCTCTACATGCGCGGCCATCTGTACCGTCAGTTCAATCAGCCGCACGTGAGCCTCATCCCTCCGTCGCGCGAATCTCTTCCTCCGAAGCCAGGCAACAAGAGCCCGCACGTCGAGAAGGTCGTGTCGCTTCTTCGCAAGGCAGAGCGGCCGGCGCTCGTGATCGGAAGTCAGTCCCTCGTCAATTGCCGCGATCCCGAGCCGATCGCGGACGCGGTCAAGGCTCTGGGCATCCCAACCTGGCTGGGTGGCATGGCGCGCGGCCTGCTGGGACGGCACAGCGACATTCAGCTACGGCACAAGCGAACCGCTGCGCTAAAAGAAGCCGATGTGGTCATCGTCGCCGGCTTTCCATTCGATTTTAGGATGGGCTATGGACGAAGCATTTCGAGCCGGGCGACCTTGGTCGCGGCGAACCTCAGCGCGAGCGAGATGCGAAAAAACCGGCGGCCCGAGATTCCGGTGCACATGCACGCCGGTGAATTCCTCCGAGAGCTCGCGGACGCGGCGGGCGAAGGCCTCGGCCCCTGGACCGATTGGTTCGATACGCTTCGCGCACGCGAGGCCGCGCGCGACGAAGAAATCAGCCAACAAGCAAAAGCGCCGACGGAGCTCGTCAACCCGTTGCACCTGTTTGAGCGCATCGAACAGAAGATGTCCGACGACGCGGTGCTCGTCGTCGACGGCGGCGATTTCGTCGCGACCGCGTCTTACATTCTGCGACCGCGCAAACCTTTGTCCTGGCTCGACCCCGGCGTCTTCGGAACCCTCGGCGTCGGCGGTGGCTTTGCGGTCGGGGCTTCCTTGGTGCGCCCCGGCAAGGAGGTCTGGCTGATCTACGGCGACGGCTCCAGCGCCTACAGCCTCGCGGAGATGGACACCTGCGCGCGCCACGGGCTCGCCCCGATCGCCGTCATCGGCACCGACGGTTCCTGGGCTCAGATCGCCCGCGAGCAGGTTCCCATGCTCGGCACCGACATCGGGACGGTGCTCCGCCGAACGCCTTACCATGAAGTCGGTCAAGGCTACGGCGCCGTCGGGCTTCTCTTGGACGACCCGGCGCAGGTTGATGAGACGCTCGACGAAGCCAAGGCGCTCGCCGCCGCCGGAAAGCCGGTGGTGATCAACGTGCACATCTCGGCCACCGACTTTCGCAAGGGCTCCATTTCGGTCTAGCCACGATGGCCAAGTGGCACCAACGTCGAACGGCTCACCGCCGGCTAAGGGATCGGGTCGGCCTCTGGTACCACCCGCAGTACAAAGTCGACGTGCTCGTCGAGACCGCCCGCGTTCCCGGCATCGAGGTCGCGCGCAGCGAAAAGATCCTCGGCTCGCTTGGCGCCGAAGGCCTCATCCGCCCCAAGCAGGTTCGTCCCGCGCCGCTGGTCGCACTGTCCGAGCTGGCGCGGGCCCACAGCGAGGCGTACCTCGAACGAACTGCGCGCCCGGAATACCTGGGACGGATATTTGGGCTCGAGGCGCATGACATCGACGTGGACCCGGTCCTCATCGCGCAGCGGCGCCAAGTCGGGGCTACCGTCGAAGCGGCACGCTGGGCGATCCAGCGCAACGACCGGGTGGCCTTCAACCTTGGCGGCGGCTTTCACCATGCCGAGCCGGAGTCTGGCTCTGGCTTCTGCGTCTACAACGACATTGCAGTCGCGATCGCTTCGCTGCGCGCCGACGGCTTCGATGAGCCCATCGCGATCGTCGACCTGGACTACCATCAGGGGAACGGGAACATCGTCACGTATGAAGGCGACGAGACCGTCTTCACCTACTCGATTCACGGCTCGGTTTGGAGCCACGTGGAAGCAGCCGCAGACCAGCAGTTTCTTCTCCCGTCCAAAGTCGATGACGAAACCTACCTCGAGAAGCTCCGGGAATCGCTCCCCGCCTCGCTCGAAACAATCAAACCTCGCCTAATCTTCTACATCGCCGGAACCGACGTCCTTCAGGGCGATCACCTCGGCGAGTTTTTTCTCACGCGGCAGGGCGTACTCGAACGCGATCGTTTCGTGATCGAGCTCGCGCGCAAACACGAATGCCCAGCGGTTGTCACCCTCGGCGGCGGCTACAGCGAAGACGCTTGGCGAGCTTCGACGGACTTCATTCGCTGGCTCCTCATTGACGAGGCGAGGGTCAGCGAAGAACCGTCTCAGAGCATCTACGAACAGTACGCGCAAATCGCCAAGGAGCTCGACCCCCGTGAGCTACAGCGTTCGAGCGGCGAGTGGCAGCTCACGGAGGCCGACCTCATGGGAGACCTGACCGGTCCCCGATACAAGTCGACGCGGCTTCTCGACTACTACTCCCGGCATGGCATCGAGTTCGCGCTCGAGAAATACGGGCTGGCCGACCAGGTCCGAAAGCTCGGGTTCACCGACTTGGAGCTGAAGGTCAACCCGACCGACCCCGACCGACAGCACCTCACGCTGCACGCGCGCAAAGACGGCGAGCAGCACCTGCTCGTCGATCAGGTCTTGCGCCGTGTGACCCGTCCCGCCCCCGAGGGTCTCGAGCCGCCCGACGAGCTCCGCCTGCTCTACATCGAATGGATGATGCTCCAAAACCCCACCGCCAGCTTCTCGCTGCGCCAGCCACAGTGGCCTGGTCAGGACCATCCGGGCCTCGGCGTCGGCGAAGAGGCGATGCACATGCTCTTTCAAGGCGCGCAGCGCCTCGAGCTCGATGCGGTCGCACACCACCCGTCGCAATACCACATCGCCTTCATCGGTGGCGGCCAGTCCTTTTTTCTCGATCCCGAGATCCAGGGCCGATTCGAAGCGATTCGCCAGGTGCTTGCGCCGATGGATCTCTCGGAAGCCGCCTGGAAAATAGAACGTGGAGAGGTCTGCTGGTCCGACGGCGAGCGAGTCGAATGGATCCCCGAGGACATCGTCATCCCGGCAAGCGAACGCCTGTTCGCCTATCTAGGCTCTGTGCATTATCAGCAGCCGCGCGCCGCAGCCCTCGAGCGCGCCAGGGAACGGGGCATCGTCTTGGAGCCTACTCTTCGCAAGACGTAGCGGCCGGCTCGCCTGCAAAGCGCGCCGCGGTCCAGTCGAGCATGAGGCTCATGTTCTGCTCGGTCGAATCGTTGTGTCCGAAGTCCGGGAACACCTGATAATCGATCTCGTCGCCGATCTCGCACAGGCGCTTGGCGAGAGCGTTCGTCAGCAGAATGGGCACCACGGTGTCAGCCTCCCCTTGAATGAGTAGAATCGGCACCCCGGTGAACACGTTGCCCGGAGAGTTCTCGTCGAGGCGCACCGTCCAGTCGGGGAGATCGACCGGGCTGGTCGTGAAGCCCGCGTTGAGGAAGTCTTTGGCAACCTCACCGACCTCTGCGCCGCAGGCTTCCTCCTCGAGGAGCGCGTCGATCGCCGCGAGCGCCTCGGCGGTGTAGAGGTCCTCGATCGAAAGCTCGGCGTAGGAAGCCTCGAACCCGAGTGTGAGCTGCCAGATGAACCCTCGGGGGCCCGGCAGGAGGGCACCGGCCGTGATGATCAGCTGGAACTCGCTGGCCGGCGCAGCGCTGATGACACCGAGCACCTGGAGCTCGGACGCCCAAATCGGCGCGATCTCTCCCGCGAAAAGTGCGCCGTGGCCGCCTTGGGAACGTCCCCAAACCACCACTCGGCTCCCGGCGCCTGCACCTTCGAGCTGCTGCGCTGCTTTGACGATATCGAGCACGCCGCGGCCTTCGCTCGGGCCGACCAAGTACGGATGAATGCCCGGGGTTCCCAAGCCCTCGTAGTCGGTCGAGACACCAACGTAGCCCGCGGCAATCAGCTCCGGCGCAATGTCGTAGAAGTCGTGAAACCCGCTCCGGTAGCCTTTGGAAGGCGTACACGGATCGGAAACACCTTTGGTGCCGTGCGACCAGGTCACGACATCATAACCGGCCCCGGGCGCAGGTCCTGCTGGCGTGGCCACCAGCCCGGACACCGCAATCGCCGTTCCGTCGACTGCAGTCGAGACGTAAAGGACTCGCCAGGCCTTGCTGCCTTCGGAAAACGGCTCGATCTCTTCGGCGCGGATCAAGGTACCCGGCGCCTCCGATGGCAGCGGATCGGGCGGCAGGTAGAACGCGTCGACGTCCACGCTCCCCGAGGAGGCAGGGCTGCTGCTGCAGCCGGCCGAAAGAGAGAAAACGAACGAGGCGAAAGCGAGCCAGCGAGGGAAGAACGACATGGCCGACGAGTATCCTCGTAAGACCGCAGCCGTCAAATGTAATGACTCGATTGAGCCTTAAAACAGCACGGCGCCCCGCAATGCGAGGCGCCGTGGTTAGAGGGTTCGTAAGCCGAGTTTTGTAGACCGCGCTCGTCGCCGAGACGCGGGTCGTGATCATTCTTCTGGGACCGATGTCGCCATCGGCCTCGAGCGACGCTACCCGGAGACTCGGGCGGACCGCCCTCGACGCCTCCCTATTTCGTCTTGCTTCAGATGGGGTTTGCCGTGCGACCGACGTTACCGCCGGCCCGGTGAGCTCTTACCTCACCCTTTCACCCTTGCCGCGCGGCCTTTCGACGGCGAGGCGGTTTGCTTTCTGTGGCACTTTCCTCGGGGTCACCCCCACCAGGCGTTACCTGGCATCCTGTCCTTTGAAGCTCGGACTTTCCTCCCGTGTGCACATGCACACCAGCGATCACGTGAACCGGTCTAACCGGCAGAGGGTAAGGCCGGTCCACGGCGCTTGCAACTACGCCGGAGGATGGGCCGCCGAGGCGGGCGAAGACTCGGGAAGCGGGTGCTGCACGACGTCGATGAGAATGTAGCTCAGCGCGAGGAGCACGGCGACGGTCTCCCAGATGTACTGCTCGTCGTACCAGCCTATGAAAAACTGCAGGATCAGCCCTGTGATCGTCATCAAGATGAGCGCAACGGAATAGCGCATCCGTTCGATCGCGAGCGGAGCCATCAAGATGACGAAGCTGTAGTAATAACAAGTCAGCTCGAAGAATCCGATGACGAGAATCGTACTCCCGGCGAGCACCGCCCAAGGCGCGAGACGGCGGCCTGCAAGCGCGAGCAAGACGAACATCCCGAGGAGGAGCAGCCCGTGAAGCCAGCGCCTATCGTGCTTGATGTCCTTGCGAGCTTGTTTCCATTTGGACCAAGGGTCTTCGAGGCTCTGGTCCTTGGTGAAACGGCCCACCGTGCTCGGCTTGTACGAGAGAATGGTCGGAAGCCCCATGTGGTTGGTGAGCGGCGTATCGCGGTGCTTGAAGGTGTTGGTGAGAAACTGGGGGTGCGCGTCGAACCCGTTGACGGCAATGCTTGCCGAGCAAAGCACCGCCAGGCCCAAAACGCCGCCGATGATGAACCGCTTGTCGCTGCTATCGAGCCAGGGGCGTTGGATCTTCTTTCGACGGATGAAGCGATCGACGACGCTGGCGATCGGACCGCCAGCAAGCGCGGCTGGAAAGAGTCTCAGGAGCGCGCTCCACGACAGCGTGAAACCAGACAGCAGCGGGTAGCCACGCTTCAAGAGCGTCACCGCAGCAACCGCCATGAAGAGCCACGGCACGCGCGCGAAGCTGCCGCCAGTCCAGAAGTAGGCCCACGGGTAGCCCGTCCCCCAGACCAGCACCGAAAGTGCGGTCGCGCGGAGACCGAACGCCCAGAGAATCATCAGAAACGCGCCGGCGTAAAGCGCGAGGTCGATCATGGTGTAGCGCAGAATCCGCTTGCGAAACGTCTTCAGGTCACTCGGTTCGACCCGATCGGACGAGACTTTGGGAATCTGTTCCTGCCAACCGATGTTGGTGAGAAACGCGGCGACCATGTTGGAGATAGGGCTCGCGTTGTAGCCATGGTCCATCAACATGTCTTTCCACCAACCCGACCCCATCACCGTCCGAAATGCGCGGGTGTCGTAGCGAAACGCCTCCCAGCGCTCGGGCGAGAAATGCTCCGCACAGGTCTTCTGGTAGCGAAGGGCGTCGTCCTTGCTGATGTAGTGCAGGCGGTTGTCGCCGAGGTCGCGGATTTTTCGCTTTCCCAGGTCCGCTTCGCCGCGTTCCTGGTAGTCGGCGGCTAGCACGCACTGGTAGAGCCGCTCGTACTCGTTCTCTTCGAAGTACTTGGAGCCGACGTAGTAGTGAAACGTATCCCAGTAGTGGACGACTCTGGAGCTGTGAAACACGCCGAAGTTCACCCAAGCGGTAGCGCTCGCGAGAATCACCCAGAGAAGCGCGCCGCGCACCAGCCATTGGCGAACCTCCTGGCTCTGGCGGACCAGCCAAAACCCGCGCGCCGCCCAGGCCAGCACGAAGGCGCCCAGCACGTAGACTCCCCACTCCGCAAACCAGGGTGCAAGCCTTGCGCCGTACAGCCGATACCCTGAAACCGCGAGCATCGCGATCGAGAGCGCCGATGCGACCCAAAGCGCCTTCCTGTTTTCTTCGAGGCGAAAGAGCGCAATGAAGAACAGCAGGCCGAGCACCGCGATCGCCAACCGATAGCGGTGGTCCCGCTTCTCGACGATCTTCTTCCACCACCAGCTAGACGTTTGCTTAACTTGGACCGCAGGCGGCCACGCGGAGGGCGTCTCACAAAAAGCGAGGACTTCGCTGAGGCTGTAGAAGGTATCGCCACCCCGCGCGCTGATGCGGAGGTACCGGCCCTCGCCGTTCAGGCTGCGGCTGCCGCGCCGCCGCATCCCCTGACCGGAGGCAGGGTCCGCCACCCAGAGCGGGGTGAAGCTCCGGCGGTCGTCGGAGAGCTCGACGACGTAGTCGTCATTGTTGTCGCCCTGAAGGTCGAACGCGGTTACGCTGGTGGTCGCGCCCAGGTCATACACGACGTAGCTGCTGGTGTCCGCCAAGACCGAGGTCAGCTCGCTCTGCCAGGGTTCCCCTTCCCCTGCGACGAAGCCGTCGGTAAGCCGCTCGGCGTGCGTGACGCCGGGTCGAGCGAGGGGCGACTTGCCCGCAAGGAGGTTGCCAGAGGGGCAGGCTACGTCCTGAGCCGCCGCCGGCGCAGCGCTGAACAGGAAAGCCAGAGAAAGAAGGACGATTCGATTCACGACCGCGCGCACCGTACGCAACGGAGTCGCCGCTGACAAGTGCCCGGCCACCTACTCGAAGGACCGGAGATCGACCTTGAAAATGCGGTACGGAGGAACGGGTTCGAGGCCCGTTAGAACCTTCGTGATGTCGCTGTAAATCGCGTAAAGCGCGCCTTCGGCGGGGCGGACGGTGGAGGTGCCAGGAACCGAGACCTCCGGCGTGGGGGGCTCCACCAGCAGAGCGGCCGTCGCCCAATCATCCTCGCTGCGGAGGCGAGCCACATTGCCGGCGCCGACCATGGCGATGTACAGATCGCCGTCGAGGAAGCTCATGCCGTCGGCGAAACCTTCGAGCGCAGGTGTGGTGACGATGCCCGCGACGTCCGCCGGGTCCTCGCGCGCAATGCGAAGCAGCCGAGGAGGCGCTCCTGTGCTGGTCTTCGAGACGATCACGTAGCGGTCGTCCTCTGCTACCGCGATGCCGTTCCCGCCGAAGATCCCGCTCCCCGTCGGGCTGAGGAGCGGGTCATCGGCCCAGGTCTCGACTGTGCCCGCATCCGCGTCGGCGCGATACACGCGCGGGTTTTCCGAATCGCTGATGTACGCCATCCCTTCGCCATCGACCGCGATGTCGTTGCACGTCGATCCGGCTTCGACATCGGCGAGATTCAAGGCGAGCTCTCGCTCTCCGCTGTCCAAATCAAATACCCAAATCTCTTGGGTCTCGTCGGTTAGGCGCTGTGCGCACACCCAAAGACGCCGAGCGGAGTCGTCGACGATCGTGCCCAAAGACCGCCAATCCTCACCGGTGGGCGCCGAGAAAAAGATGCCCTCGGTTCCGTCGGCCTGAACCCGGGTGATGTCTCCCTTTGTCGCGCTGCTGATGTAGAAGCTACGGCTCGTCGGATTCAGTCGAGCTGGCACACCCACTACTTCCCAACACCAGGCCGACTAGAATCGGCGCCCACGGGCTACGCGCTGCAACCACCTCGCACCTCTTTCGCTGGGGGCGAACCTAGCAGACGGATGCCCGCCCGATCCAGACCCGAGACGCCCCGGAGCTCCCCCAGCCTAGACTTCTTCGCCGGGCGGCCTTACTCATTGACTATGAGCTCGCAGAAATCTGACGATTTGATGTTGGTTTACGGCAAATCAGAAGATGGCAAGGGCTACGATGTGCTTCGGCGGCGAGGGGAAGGCGTCGAGGCGGGGCGGGTTCGTCCGCTCGACGAGGGCAAGCCCATTCATGGCGAGGTGGTTCGCCTGAAGCCGCGTGATGATTCGGCTATGCTCTTCGAGGTGGAGGTTTACCACGACGCACGTCCGGCGACCGGTCGGCCACCCAAGGTGGCAAGCGAGCGGTACCGGCGGGGTTGGGAATCGATCTGGGCCGAGAAGCCGAGCACTCACTCAATCAATTAAAAAAGGGTGCCGCCAGTCGGCGACACCCTCCCCCTGCTGCCCTTGGAGTGGCCCTTAGGTCACGTAGTCCTTGAGTCGCTCGACGTCGCGATACTCCTGCAGGCGAGCGAGCCCAGCCGTTTCGACCTGGCGAACACGTTCGCGCGTGAGGTTCATGATCTCCCCGACCTCTTCGAGTGTGATGCCCCCGCGGTCGGCGACGTCGAGCGCGCAAGTGTCGGTCATCTCCCAAATCTCGATGTCTGGGAAGTTGAGCTTGATCGACCCGCGCACCGGATGGACGTCGATGTAGAGGTGGTACTTGCACGAGACGAAGGGGCACGGCCGCTCCATGTCCTTACACTCCGAGCGACTTTTCGGCTTCCAGTAGTCGCTTTCCGGGTAGAGTTCGCGGCCGCGATTGAGTTCTGCCTTGCTCAGTCTGCGGATCGAGATCGTACGGGCGCGCGCACGCGACCGGCGCTTCCTGCGACCGCGGCGCTCCTCGGTTCCAGGCTCGTCGAGCGCGTCCGCAAGTGACTCCGGCTCCTCGTCTGGATTGGATTCCCTGTCGACAACCTCTGCGCTTGCTGCGTCCTTCATGACACCTCTCCCCCTCAGATCTCTTAGACAGCGGCCCGCGCCATGCGGGCCCGCATCGTCAGGCGCCGCTCGATGGCCTCGAGCTTCTGAACGAGCTCCGAACCGAGCTCGCGAACTTCGTTGAGCGCATCGCCGACGCCCACGTCGTCGGCTCCTTCGCGCTGCTGCTCGTGTACGGCGTTCTCGATCGCCTGGTACACGCGCTGGAGTTGGCGCCTTAGCGCATTGATGTCGCCGCGAACGAAGAGGAACTCCTTTTGGATTTCCTCCATCGTGAACCCCTGCTGCATCAGGCGGCGGATGTGATCGATCTGGCGAACCGCTGTCGCCGGATAGAGGCCCTGTGAGCCGCGGTGCTTGCCCTTGCGGCCAACCCGAACGCTTCGCGGCAGCAACCCGAGCTGGACGTACTTGCGGAAGGTCGCTTCGGTGAGCCGAGAGCCCCGGGCGGTGAAGGTCTCGATGATCTGCTGGACGCTCATGCCCTCAACGTGCGCCTGTTCGATCGCCTCGAGCTCGTCGTCCGACCAAGTCCTGGCCTCCGATTCCCGAGTCGTGCGCCGATGTCCGATAGATAGAGTCATTTGAATAACTTATAGCGAATGTATTCCATTCAAAATAATTAGGTCAACACAAAAATGAACTAACTCCTAAATGCTTGTAATCACTAATTTTTTATTAGTAATGGGAGTGGTTTTGAGCGGCATTTCCGCGATTTTCAGATCGCATGCAAGAGTTTGAGATCGCATGGAGGGGTGGAAATTGACGGGATCTCCCGAACCCAGTACCTCCCAGCAAGCGCATGGATTCACGGGCGTTTCGACGATTTCGGCGGAACAAGGGGGCTCTGATCGGCCTGTTCCTTGTCATCGCGGTGACTGCGCTGGGTCTTCTGGGCCCCTGGCTGGCGCCGTACGATCCGGTCGAGCAGTTCACCGACAGCCTTCTGCTTGCCAACGGACTCCCGGCCGGCCCAGGCGTCGAACCGGGCCACTGGCTCGGCGGCGACATACTCGCCCGGGATGAGCTGAGCCGGCTGCTGAGCGGCGCCCGGGTCTCGATGCTCGTGGCCTATCTCGCCACCGCGCTCGCCGTGCTGATCGGAGTCGCCCTCGGCCTACTCTCCGGCTACGTCGGCGGGCGCACCGACACCTATCTGATGCGCCTCGTCGACGTGGTGCTCTCGATGCCCTTTCTCTTGATCGCCATCGTCATGCAGCGTGTCTTCGACGCACCTGGGATATGGACGATCTGCATCGTGCTGGGGGTTCTTTCCTGGACCACCCTCGCCCGCGTGACCCGGGCGAAGACGATGGAAGCGCGGGAGCTCGACTATATCCAAGCTGCCCGAGCCCTCGGTCTACGTCACTTTCGAATCCTTGCGCGGCACGTCCTTCCCAACGTCATCGGCCCGATCATCGCAATCGCGACGATCATGGTCGCACGCATGATCATCGCGGAAAGCGCGCTCTCGTTTCTGAACCTGGGCGTTCGGCCGCCGACGGCAAGTTGGGGTTCGATGCTCAACGAGAGTCAGTCGCTGCTGCTTGGGCTGCCCCGACTCACGGTCTACCCGGCCATGCTGATCAGCATGGCCGTCTTTGGCTTCAACCTTTTTGGAGAAGGGCTGCGCGATGCGTTCGACCCCAAAGACTGAGCGCTGGCGCCCTGCCCGATGGCTGTCCGGCGGCATCGCGGTTCTGGTGGCTGCCTTGCTACTCGCCTGGGTCGTCACTCGCTTTCCAAAGGCGCCCATCGGCCCGCGCTATGTCGGCGCCGGGCAGCAGTCCCCGCAGTCAGGCGGGACGCTCATCTTTTCGGCCGGCAGCAACATCCACACGCTCGACCCGCACTTCGCGTACGACACCCTTTCGACCGCGGCTTGCCGCCTGCTCTACGACGGCCTGCTCGACTACGACTATGACGGCAATATGATTCCAAGCCTCGCGGCGGCGCTGCCCACGGTGTCCGACGCGGGTCGAGCATTTCGTTTCGAGCTTCGGAACGGCATCCGGTTTCACAACGGTCGCGAAATCACCGCGCACGACATCTCCTGGTCGCTGCATCGCCTCCTCTCGCAGACGACCGGCTCTCCGGGTTACCCGTTCTACAAGTCGATTGTGGGCGCGCCTGCATACCACCGTGGAGAGGCGGAGCTCATCGAAGGCATTCGTGTCATCGATGACAAGACGATCGAGTTCCAGCTCGACGAGGCGGACCAGACGTTCCTGAACGCGCTTGCCATGCCCTTCGCCTACCCGCTTCCGAAGGAGCACGTCGAGAAGCTCGAAGCGGAAGAAGGCCCCGATGCGGTCGGACGTCACCCAGTCGGCGCCGGGCCCTTTGCGTTCTCGCGTTGGGAGCGGGGCGTGCAGGTCGAGCTCCATCGCTTCGAGGCCTACTGGGCTCCGCAGGCGCGCGTCGATCGCATGGTGTTCCTCGAGAACATCTCGCCCGACGTCGCGAGCGCGCGCTTCCGCAACGGCGACCTCGACGTCATCCACCGGCCGAGCAAAGTGAACAGGCTCTTCATGCGCGAGTCCAAGGCCTGGGCCCCCTACCGAGCGGAAGTCCCGAGCCCCTCGGTCTATGCGATCGGCCTCAACTGCGAGCTTCCTCCATTCGACAACGTGCATGTGCGCCGTGCCGTCGCGTTCGCGATCGACCGCTCGAAGCTCGAGCGCCTCAATCCGGGTGAGGTGCTCGCGGCGAGCCAGGTCTTGCCTCCGATGCTCGCGCCATACGATCCCGAGCTGCCGACGAGACAGGTCTTCGACCTCGAGCGAGCCAAAAAAGAAATGCGCCTGGCCGGATTTCCCGACGGTCTGAGCGAACCGATCACGCTCTGGGTGAGGGGCGAAGGGGACGTCCGAGGGGCGCAGCTCTTCCAACAGGATCTGAAAGAGATTGGAATCGAAATCGATCTAAAGATGGTGTCGTTTGCGACGTACCTGAAGGAAACGGGGAAACCCCGGGTCGCGCAGGCCGCCTTCACGGGCTGGCATCAAGACTTCCCCGATCCGTCGAACTTCATGGACATTCTCTTTCACAGCCGATCGATCCATCCGGTGAACTCCGAGAACCGCTCCTTCTACCGGAACCCGAAGCTCGACGCGATCCTCGACTCGGCGCGCGCCGAAGTCGACCGCGAGAAACGCCTCGCTCTCTATGCAGAGGCAAACGCCATCCTCGCCGACGACGCACCCTGGGCGTTCCTGTCGTACGCGGTCGACATGTTCGCCTGGCAGCCGTACGTGAAGGGCTTCCGTCCGCACCCGGTCTGGCTCAACGAATACCGAAACGTCTGGCTCGACCTTCCGAGGGAGCGGGTCAGCCAGGTCATCTACGAAGAGGAGGCAGGCCCATGATCCGGTTCATCGTGCAGCGTGCCTTCTGGGGCGTGCTCGTGGTCATGGCCGTCGTGACCGTTGTCTTCTTCTTGATCTTCGTCGCCGGCGACCCAGCGGTCACGATCCTCGGGCCGCAGGCCAGGGCCGAGCAAATCGCCGACTTCAAGGCCAAAAAAGGCTTGGATCGGCCCGTGCCCGAACAGTTCATGAGCTACCTCGGCGTGATGCCCTGCATACGAAAGGATTCACCAAAGTACCTGCGTGCAGACGGCGCCCGCGGGTTTTGTGGGATTCTGCAGGGAGATCTCGGCGAGTCCTATTCCCATCACGAGTCGGTGGCCAACGTCATCGGCTACCGCCTCCCGCGCACCCTGCTCCTCGCCTCGCTCGCCGTCTTGTTCGAGCTAGTCATCGGGCTGACGGCGGGAATCATCGCGGCGCTTCGGCGCAATCGCTGGTCAGACACCGCGATCATGTTCGCCACCTTCATCGGCATCAGCCTCCCGACGTATGTGACCGGCCCGATCGCACTCCTGCTCTTCGCGTTCCTCTTGGGCTGGTTTCCCTTTGGAGGCTACGGGGTAGACCCCCTTGATCACATCTATCATGCACTGCTGCCCGCGCTGATCCTCGCGATCGCCGGCGCGGCGACCTATGCGCGGGTCATGCGGGGCGAGCTCATCGAAACGCTGCGACACGACCACGTCCGCACAGCGAGAGCCAAGGGTATGCCCATGCGCCAAGTTGTCCTCAAGCACGCGATCCGCAACGCCTTGCTCCCGATCGCAACCCTGATCGGCCTGAGCCTTCCATTCCTGGTCGGCGGCGCAATCATCACGGAGAAGATCTTCGCCTGGCCCGGCCTCGGGCTTCTCACGATCGAGTCGATTGAATCACTCGATGCGCCGGTGATCATGGCCGTCGTGTTGATGTTTGCCATCGCGGTTCAAGTTGGCAATCTCTTGGCGGACATTGCGGTGGCGGCGCTCGATCCGCGGATACGGCTGGATTAGGTGGTGCTGCCGCGGCGTCATGACGGGGCGCGGAAAAAAGCGCGACGCGGGCCTGCGTCGAACGGCTCGGCTTGCAAATCTGGTCGGTACGACTTGGGGGCGGGGACCAGGCAAGCCTCGCCTCGGCGCGCGCGCCAATCTGCGGTGGTTGCTGTCTTGCAGATTGGCACTTGCGACGTCGACTCCGACCCACATCGCGCTTTTTTCCGCGCCCCTCCATTCATATCCAGTTATGTAAAACCGTGGCACCGAACCGACCCTCCACAAGACAGCAGGCGGCAGCGCGAGCCCGAAGGGCGAAGCCCGGCGCAACGCGCCGCCAAGGCGGAGCGCAGCGACCGCCGCGGCAGGGAGGATTACGGGTGGG
>RCNF010000245.1_pt1 | contig 26615 bp, 21 predicted proteins | sample 2041311 | NCBI WGS metagenome assembly RCNF01 (sample SAMN09708228, study PRJNA481090) | Marine sediment metagenome, whole genome shotgun sequencing project. | biome: marine sediment; feature: ocean; material: sediment; isolation source: Sewage treatment plant 2 marine sediment (STP2) ... | reverse complement strand
AACCAACTCGGTCCTTCTACACCACCGTGGTTCAAGCCACGCCTGCCCGAGTCAAAAACGCGATGCCTTTGCGATGGCCATAGCGGTCGAAGCGATCTTTGCGTTTCAAAAATGGCGTTGAAGCCGTCACCACCGATCCACGTAGTCGTAGGGTGCTCCTGAACCTAGGTCCGACTTTCAATTGTGATGCTTTGTGGCCCTCTTTGTGGTCCTTCGTGCCCTTTGTGTTTCAAAAATGACGCTGAAGCCGTCACCACCGATCCACGTCGTCGATTGTCGCTTCGGCGCCGAGACCCATCTCTCATAGCTCAACAATCGAATCACATGGACGTGGCAGGTGGTGATCTACTTCAATCCGGTGAAGAACCGTTTCCACCTGGGCCAGAAGTGGTTGTCTGGGTTCACCGACCCGGCGACCGCGAGCGCTCGGCCGTAGATCTGTGTCCGTCCCACCAACCCGAAGTGGCGGGAATCGAAGCTCTCGTCCCGATTGTCGCCCATGAGGAAGTACTGGCCCTGGGGGACTGCGATGGGTCCGAAGGACCGCAGGGTGCGTGCGCCCGGGGTGATCATCATGGCATGCTGGTTGCCATCGAGATTTTCGGCCGCGAGGACCCGGTTGTTGCCCTGCGGGTCAAAGGCGATGACGAGATCGGGATCGATGGGGGAGTAGACGACAGGTTCGAAATTGACGATCAGTCGATTGTGACTCATGGCGATGGTGTCACCCGGGAGACCGATGACTCGTTTGACCAACCGCTTGCCATCGGCCGGCGACGAAAGGACCACGATGTCGCCGCGCGCCGGGTCGCCCCAACTTGCGATTTGCCACCGTGTGTACGGGATCTTGAGGTCATAGGCCAACTTGTTCACGACGATCCGATCACCCTCGAGGATGGTCGGTTTCATCGACCCGGTCGGGACGTCATTCCAGTCGGCAACCGCCGAGCGAAACGCCGTCACGGCAAGGACGATGAAGACGATGGACCGAAGCCAATCGCGCCATGCATGAACGATCCATTGTCCTGCCTTTGAATCCATCGACCCTCCGTGCTCTCGAGCGAAGTACGTCAGACCCGAGAATGGGTTGCAGCGAGTCGAGCGTGCCCGCTATGGGGTCGACGGTTTGCTCGGACCCATCATGGCGATGGGGAATGGTGCGACCTTGTCCGATCCCTCGGTGATCCGTCCGCGTCCGGCCTTCTCGACCTCATCGATTCGAAGAACCGCGTGCATGGGGATGAAGGTCCGTTGCACGCCCTCGAACTCGGTCTTGAGGCGTTCCTCGGATGAGTCGATGAGCAACTTCGATCGTTCGCCGAACAGAATCTCCTCGACCTCGACGAATCCGAATAACCCGCCCTGGCCGACGTTTGCGGCGTAGATCTCGTAGACCTCACCCGCGCTGACGAAACTGATGCGATAGATAGTGTTTTCGCTCACAGACGGAGGCTACCACAGGTTGCTGAGACTCGGCTTCGCCACCGTGATTTCGTTGCGCTATTCCCCGGTGTAGAAGTCGATCCTTGATTCGACCGCCCGGCGGCACACCGGACACAGCGCCTTGACGCCGCGGCTGAACATGAGGCAGTCGATGGCGGGACGGTAGAGCCCTTTGGAGACGTAGCCGGCGCCTTCAAAGGCCCCGACGGTGCCGAGAGAGCCACTCGATTCCATGAACGCGTCCACCGCAGCGACTCTCGCCGCAGCATGGCTCCGGGCGGCTTCACCAAGGGCATCGAGTTCGAACTGAAAGGACTCGGTTCGGGTGGCCGCGGCGATGGCGCCGTCGATCTCGCGTCGCTCGATCTGATAGGCCAGGTCGGCGGAGTCGAAGTCGGTCTTGTCCCAGGGCGTCGCGATCGGGGTGTCCGCGGCGACGAGATCGCCCCACTTCATCGATGCTCGATCGGTGCTGGCGGTGATGTTCGGGCTCACCGGCTCCGTTCCTTGCGGGTAGAAGTCCGTATAGGCCGTCGAGGAGGTGTAGTACTCGTCGGCGAGTCCCCCAAAGGAGTGGCCGAACTCGTGCAGCAGCAGGTAGGGCGAAAACGGGCCGTGGGCAGTGAAGGTGCAGTAGCGGTTGTAGATCCCGCCACCACCATAGCGCTCGTGGTTGACCATGATCACGAGGGTGTCATAGGGGGCGTTGGCGGCGACGTCTCGAAGATCTCGGTTGGATTCGGTGAGGAGGTAGCGTGGGGAGCCGAGGGCGTTGAAGCCGGCATCAAGGGCCGTAGAACGCCAGGTTCCCCGGGTCGGTTCGTCGCAGCCCTCATCGAGGGAGGGGAGCAGGACCCCACGGATGCTGATCGAATCGCTCCGGCTGGAATAGGGTTCCTGGGACAGCATGAGGTCAGCGAACCGAGTGACATCGGCGCGAAAGAGCTTGATCTGGTCGGAGGTGTAGCCCTCGCCGATGATGGCGATGTCGAGGGTCGAGTGGGGGTCCCCCGCGATGTGGGCATCGACCACGCTCGCTCCCTCCCGCGGCGGCTCCACCGCGATCGCGACTGATCGGGGATCGATCTCCATTTCGAGCAGAACGGTCTCCTCATCAGGGGTCGAGGCTCGGCTCACGGTGAGCATGATGGACATTTTCGGGTAGGGAAGGAGGATCGTCTCGTGGTAGACGCGCGCCTCTCCTCGCGCCGCCGGACCGGTGGTTCGGTACTCTCCGAAAAGGCTGTCGAATCCCAGCTTGAAGAGCGTTTCGCCTGACACGGGATCAACTGCTCGTGCGACATAGCCGCCGTACGGGTGGGGATCGAGGAGTTGGCCTACCGGTCCGGCCCACGGCCCCTGTTTGATGAGTCGGTCAACGGCGATGTGCTCGTTGTCGGCGTCGCCATACTGATAGAAATCGACTCTGAGCGTGGCGTCCTCGAAGTATTCGTCAAAACCGGCGGCAAAGATCGGCAGCGCAGGGAACAAGACGAGGCAAATGATGAGTTGGAAGAGTCGATGCATTGGTGGGTCCCTCCCCGTGATCGGCGACCGAGAGCGTTCCGAGCAGGTTCGTTCTCGGTCATCGTACCTGAGCAGCGGGTAACCCGATCCGAAGGCGAACGTAATTGATGGTTATGAGAAGGCATCGATTGTTGGTGGTCGTGACCGCGTTGGCGCTCGTCGTCACGACAAGCGAGCTCGCATCGCAGGAAAAGCGGTCCGCATTCAGCCACGAGAGATGGGCGGACGAGGTGATCGGAAAAGGGCTCGATCCCGCCGAGGTTGTCTACCCCTTCGAGGCTTCGCCGGAGATGGTCAGCTGGGCGGAAGGTGTTCTGGACGAGGCCCGGGGGTTGGGGGAGGGCCAACAACTTGCCCGTCTCCAGCAGGCCATGTTCGAGGGCGACACCTTTGACTTTGCCTATGACGATGCCCAAACCCTGACCGCGCGCGGTGCGTTTTCGGCTCGTCGCGGAAATTGCATGTCGTTCACGGCACTTTTTGTCGCGATGTCGCGGAGCGTCGGAATCCAGACCTTTCTCATCGAGACTCGGCGAGATCCCGATGTTGGGCGCGAGGACGGTCTGGTCATCATCAGCCGGCACATCGTGGCGGCGCATCGATCCGGGGGCCAGGTCTCCGTCTACGATTTCTATCTCAGCTCTTCCGCTCCGTTTGTCAGTGGGTTGGTGGTTGATGATGTTCTCGCTTCGGCCATGTACCACGCCAATTTAGGGAGCGCCGCACTTCGCGAGGGCGAGCTCGAAGAGGCGCTTCACAATCTCGAGATCACCACCGCTCTCACCCCAGATTGGACCGTCGGGTGGGTCAATCTGGGAGTGACCATGGCCCATCGGGGTGATGTCGAGGGGGCGTTCGCCGCCTATCGGAGGGCGCTCGAGATCGATCTGGGAAACTCATCGGCGCTCAACAACATGTCGTATCTCTACTCGAGCCTTGGACGCGAGGCGGAGGCCAGGGTCGCCCTCCGCGCTGCGGCGCAAGAGACCGAAAGCCCATTCACCCTCGTGGCCATCGCGGACTCGGAAATGCAGTTGGGCAACGATTCCGAAGCGGCCGGATACCTCAAGCAGGCCAAGACGAGGTATCCACGGGAACCCGAGGTCTATCTGGGAATGGCTCGTTTCGCTCAGAAAATGGAGAAAACCAAAAGAGCCAAGAGATACCTCAGAAAGGCCGAAAAGCTCTCGAGGGTCAGAGAAGGGAACCGTTGAGATCGGCCGCGACGGGTGGAAATCTGTCAACGACACCCCCTGGAAGACCGGTTTGAATTGCATTCCCTCTCGAGAGGGGTTATCACTGATGGGATGAAGCCTATCTTCCTTGTGAGTCTCCTGGTCGTGGCGGCCTCCGCGTTGGCTGAAGTCCGGCCGCCCGCGGTCGCGGGCAGTTTTTATACCGCTGATGCCGAGGCGCTCCGCGCACAGGTGGAGATGCTGTTGGAGGATGCCCGCCTAATGTCCTCGGGCGCGCCCGCGCGGGCCCTGGTCGTGCCTCACGCCGGCTATTCCTTTTCCGGACCTACGGCGGCGTTGGCGTTTGCGAGACTGCCTGATGAGGGCGTCAGGCGGGTGATTCTGCTTGGTCCGTCACATCACATGCGATTCAGCGGAGGCGCGCTTCCGGCGGAGGGCGTGAATGCCTTCGAAACCCCTCTGGGGAAGATGAAGCTGGACACCAAGGCGATCAAGATGCTTCGAAGGCGCAGCGAGTTTCTTGGTCCGGCCGGTGCGCACGACCCGGAGCACTCGCTCGAGGTGGAGTTGCCGTTCCTCCAGGTTGTGGCCCCCGAGGCCGAGCTGATACCCATTGCCATCGGGTCCGACAGCGATCTCGAGACCTGCGTCAAGATCGCCGAGGCGCTCTCAGGCCTGCTCAACGAGGGCACCGTCGTCATCGCCTCATCGGACTTCACCCACCACGGACGCCGTTATGGGTGGTCGCCCTACGATGGGCCCGATCTTGGGGAGACGCTCCTTGCGGTAGGCAGGATAACCGCCGATCGGGCGGCGGCGATGGATCCGCGTGGTTTCATGACCCAGATTGATGTGAGCGGTGACACCGTGTGTGGTGTTCGTCCCGTGGGGGTTCTCACCGCGCTCCTGGCACACGCGTTCGAAGGAACCGGGACCGTGCTCGATGTCACGACCTCCGGTCATGTCACCGGCAGCTTTGATCTCTCGGTGACCTACGCTGCCATCGCCTTCAGCGGAGCGTGGAAGTCCTGGAAAGCTCCCCTCGGAGCCGAGGCCGTTGATCTCGATCCGGAGGCGGGCCGCGAGTTGGTGGCGATGGCCCGAGCGGTGCTCGAAACCCGTTTGACTCACGATACTGCGTTGGCCTCCTGGTTCGCCAAGACCGGCAATGGTGACGGTTTTCTCATGCCGGCCGGCGCCTTTGTGACCCTCAACCTCACCGGTAGCCGGGCTGGTCGGGAAGGCCGGCTCCGCGCATGTATGGGGGTGATCGAGGCGCGGCAGCCCCTGCTGGATGCGGTGGTCCAGGCGGCCATCTGGGCGACTCAGGATCCGCGATTTCCACCCCTTGACGTTGCTGAACTCAACCAGATCGAGGTCGAGGTCTCGGTCCTTTCTCCCATGCGCGAAATCGAATCATTCAAGCTCATCGAAGTCGGCACTCACGGGGTGCTCATGACAAAGGACGGCCGAAGGGCTGTTTTTCTGCCACAGGTGGCCGTCGAGCAGGGATGGAATCGCGACACCATGCTCGAGCACCTCTCGGCCAAAGCCGGCCTCCCCCGGGATGCATGGCGCCACGGAGCGATCTTCGAGGTTTTCACCGCCCAGGTCTTCAAGGAGCGGGAATGACCCGTCGATGGACCCGGCGCGAGTTGGGTTCGCTGGTGGGCGGAGCCGCGATGGCCCGCGTTGCCGGGAGTTCGACGGAGGCGGCCGCCGGCCCACAAATGGGTGTGGTCTGCACAGCGCCGTTGTCGGCGGATGCGGATGACCGGGTCGAAGCCGGTGTCGCAGATGCGGCAATGGCATCGGTGCTGATCGGCGCCACCGGCAGCGTCGACGGTGCTGCCGCCGTCCGGCTTCTCTTCAGACCGACCGATGTGGTCGGTATCAAGCTCAACTGTCTCGGCGGCCGACGGCTCTCACCGCGTCCGGTGGTTGTCAGCGCGCTGGTGGATCTCCTGGTCGCAGGTGGGGTGGCGCGCGACCGGATCATCCTTTTCGAACGATCGAGCCGCGAACTCGAGCGGGCGGGTTTTCCGATCCGACGCGGAGGCTCCGGTCCGCAGTGCTACGGAACCGACAACGACTATGATCGGAAACCTCGGGTTTCGGGTTCCATCGGATCGTGTTTTGCGCGGTTGGTCTCCGCAACCTGCACCGCCCTGATTTCGTTCGGGGTGGTCAAGGACCACGATCTCGCGGGGGTTTCAGCGGGGCTCAAAAACTGGTACGGCGTGATCCACAACCCGAACAAATACCACGATCACCAGTGCGATCCCTATGTCGCCGATGTGGTGAAACATCCCTTCATCAGAGAAAAGCTGAAACTCACCGTGCTCGACGGGGTTACGGCCCAGTGCCACGGCGGACCCGCGTACCGGGCGTCGGGCGTCTTTCCTCTGGGAATCCTTGCCGCCAGTATCGACCCGGTGGCGGCGGATCTTTGGGCATGGAAGGTCATCGACGCCGAACGACGTCGGCGCGGCCTGCAATCGCTTGAAGAGGCGGGGAGACCTCCCCGATTTATCGCGACGGCTGCGAGCTACGGACTCGGGGTCGGCGATCCGGCCCACCTCGTCGAGGTGGGGGTTCAGGCATGAGCCTCGATCGCCGCCGATTCACCGCGTTGCTCGCAAGCGGCGCTGTCGCGGCTGCGTCACCTCCCCGGGCCTCAGCGGGCCGGTCGCTCCGGGTTGGTCAAGTGGTCGAGGGGGAGGAACTCCCGGCGCTCGAAGCCTCCTGGTACAAGAAACTCGAGGAGGGACGCGTTGAGTGCCAGCTCTGTCCGCAGGCCTGTACCGTCGCCGATGCCGAGCGCGGCACCTGCGGTGTGCGGGAAAACAGGGGAGGGACATACTTCACCCTGGTCCATTCGATGGCCTGCAGCATCCACGCCGACCCCATCGAGAAGAAGCCGTTCTTTCACGTCATGCCGGGTGAACTGGCGCTGTCGTACGCCACGGCGGGCTGCAATGTCGAGTGCAAGTTCTGCCAGAACTGGGAGATATCGCAGTTCCGTCCGGAGCAGGTGCGGTCGATCTATCTCCCGCCTGAGGCGCTGGTCGAGGCGGCGAAACGAGCCGGGGCGCGGCTGACGGCCGCCACCTACTCGGAGCCGGTTATCTTTTGGGAGTACGTTCGCGATGCGGCTCGGGCCGCAAAAAAGGCGGGACTTGTCCCTACGGTCGTCAGCAACGGTTTTATCCAGGAGGCGCCTCTCAGGGAGGTTCTGCCCCTGCTCAAGGCGGTCAAGGTCGATCTCAAGAGCTTCCGCGAGGAGTTCTACCGCGACCAGGTGCGCGGCAAGCTCGAACCGGTGCTCAAAGCGTTGGAAATCATCCGTGGCGCCGATGTCTGGCTCGAAATCGTGGTGCTCCTGATCCCCACCCTCAACGATTCCGAGGCGGAGGTCCGCGATCTGTCGAAATGGGTCAAAGTCAATCTCGGACCGGATGTTCCCATCCACTTCACCCGGTTTCATCCGACCTACCGTCTGACCGATCTTCCGCCGACCCCGGTCGCAACCCTCGAAAGGTCGTGGAAGATCGCTCGCGCCGAGGGTCTGAACTATGTCTATCTTGGAAACCTACCGACCCACCCGGCCGAGAACACCGTCTGTCCCGGGTGCGGCGAGGTGCTGATCCGACGGCTCGGGTTCAAGATCCTGGAGAACCGGCTGAAACAGGGTTCCTGCCCGGCCTGCGAACGGACGATCCCGGGCGTGTGGCGTTGATGCCGAGAAAATCCGAGCTTTTCGGGTATCCGGTTGCGGGTCTGCTCTGCCTTCTGGTGACGTATGTGGTGTGGGGCAGTACCTATCTCGCGATCCGCATCGCGGTCCGGGAAGGTGCCGGGTGGGGACCGTTCTGGCTCGGCGCATTGCGGGTCTTCATCGCCGCGGCGATCCTGCTCCTGGTCTGCTCGTTCCGCAACGTGAGAATCAAACCCACCGCCGCCGAGTTTGTCGTCATCGCCGGGAGCGGAGTGCTTATGTGGGTCGGCGGGAACGGCGCTGTCAACTGGGCCGAGCAGCGCATCGATTCAGGGCTTGCGGCCCTGGTGGTCGGGTCCATGCCCATGTGGGTGGTTCTCATGGAGAGCCTCATCGATCGCCGACGGCCGTCGGCCCGTCTGTTGGGCTCGTTGGTGGTGGGTTTTGCCGGCCTCGGTGTGCTCACCCTGCCCATGTGGCGGGAAGGGCTCCGAGCGGATCTCGCCGGCGTCGCCGCGGTCGTTGTCGCGGCGATCTCATGGGGAGCGGGCTCGGTCTGGCTCAACCGGAGACCGGTTGGGGTGGATTCCATCGCCAGCGCCGGCCTCCAACAGCTCTTCGGAGGTCTCGGTTTCCTCGCCATGGTCGCCATCGTCTCCGAGCCGTCGCCGCAGCCGTCGGGGGAGGGTTGGGCGGCGTTTGTCTACCTCGTGCTCTTCGGCTCGGTCTTCGCCTTCACCTGTTTCATCTACGCACTCAAGACACTTCCGACGACCCTGGTGATGACCTACAGCTATGTCAACCCGGTCATCGCCGTATTCCTCGGATGGCTGCTCATCGACGAACCGGTCACCATCTTCACCTTTGCCGGGACGGTTCTCATCATCGCCGGCGTCTGCGGTGTGTTTCGCGAAAAGGCGGGCGGACCCGGTGAAGTCCGGCGGAAGGGGAAGGAATCCGAATGGCAACGACGGTGAAAGAAGAGCTTGGATCAACGGTGCTCTCGCCGATGCGATCCACCGTTTTTCTGTTCGGATTGATGGTCGTCGCGGTCGGAGTGTGGATCGTCCGTTCCAGAGACCTCGTGGGCTTTCGGCTTCCAGGGGACCTCGAAGACCTGGGTGAGTATGTCCATACATACCGGGAGGTGGTCGTTGGCGGAAGCGTCGCCATTGTTGGTACGTTCGCCGCCGCTTCTGCGGTGATGAGGGCTCGTTTTTCAACCTGGCGAAAAACCTCTTGGAGGGAGTTGAGCACAGCCTTTTTGATCTGGCCGGAGTCTACCGAATGCCCCCGGTCCTGGACAGCCATCCGGCAAGCGCGTCAGCCACGTTCTCGGCCACGAGCATGTTTCCCTGGGGGCTGAGGTGGCCGAAGGACCCGGCAAAGCTGTCCTCGAAGATTGAGTGGTAGTTCGCTTCAAGAAGAGCTTTCTCAAAGTTGTCCCGGTTCTCCAGGTAGGTCACGTCGTCTCGATTGTCGAGCAGTTTACGGAGGCTCTTCACCGACAGGAGGGGGTACTGCATTGCGATGACCGGGATCTCTCGCGCTCGCACGGAATCGACCACCCGTTGATAGTAGTAGCGCGTAAACTCACGAAATCGACCCAGCTCCAGTTCGTCTCGTTGTCTTCGATAGTTTGCCGCCCCGGCGGCGTCTCCCGACTGTTCGCAGGCGTTGGCGAGGCGCCCGAGCAAGACAAGTTCGTGGCTGGCCGGCGGATCGGGTCGCAGCATCAACGCGCGATGAAAACTCGCGGCCGCGACATCGTAGACCTCGAACTGGAAGCTCAGGTGCCCGATGAGGAGCGACCATTGATAGTCGTCGGGCAGCGCGTCCCCGGCGCGAAGCAGATGCTGTCGTATCATTTTGGGGCGGTGGTGTAGTGAGGCGAGATCGGCCAACCGCAGCCAGGCCAACCCGGCGAGATCCGGATCGTTGGTAGCCGTCTCGAGAAGGAGACGTTCGCGGTTGGGATCCGGACCCCATCGAGCGATGGACGTGGCGAGACGAAGCGCCGCGAAACCATCGCCGGTCTGTTCGGACCAGAGTCCGATGAGACGTATACGTTCCTCGTCGTCCACCTCCGATGGATCAATGGAGAACTCGCCGACGAGGAACTCGTCGATTCGTTCCTTCAGATCGTGGTGCACCACCAGCCCCTTCAGGAACGCCAGGTGGTAGACCGGCGTTCCCGGATCGACGACCAGGAGTTCGCGGTGGATCTCGATCATCTCGGAGATGCGGAACTTCTCCGTCGCCTCGGGTCGGCGATCTTCGAGCCGGGAGATCTCCGACCGAAGCTCATCGTCGAGGTGGCCATCACTGCGCGGAGCATCGCTTTGATTGGCTTCCGGAACACCGATATTGAACGCGGAACGCCACAACAACCGGAGGAGTCGAGCGGTTCTGAGGCGATCCGCCACGGGTGGTCGGGAGCCGTCACGCGGGTAGACAAGCACGTTGCCTTCATCGTTGATTCCGAGCATCGTGATGACCAGATGCGGCTGGTCCTCATCGAGCCATTGCTCGATCTCCCTGGCAACATCATCGGTTCGGATGCCGACGACTCCACGGTTGACGACCCGAATACTGGGCCCGCTGTGCCGCCGGTTCAGAATCTCCTCGAGCTGCCCCGGCCATTTGCCATAGGTCGTCGACTCGCCGATACACGCAATCCGGATCTCTCCCTCGATCGGTGCGCGGACTTTGTTACGGTCGGCACGATTGAGGGCCCAGGAGGCCGTTTGCAGCACCGCCTCCACGACGAGGAGAGTGCCTGCGATACCGACCAGGATCGCGGCGAGACGGAAGAGAATCCTTCGGGCCATCGAGGTTCTACTTTAGCGGATTTGAAGAGTCATTGTCTTCTGATGGTCTCTCGAACGCACCTACTTCCCGATGATCTTGACCATGACCCTCTTGGGTCTCCGACCATCGAACTCGCCATAGAAGACCTGCTCCCACGGACCGAGATCGAGCTTGCCGTCAGTCACCGCCACGACCACTTCCCGGCCCATGATCTGCCTCTTGTGGTGGGCGTCGGCGTTGTCCTCGCCGGTGCGGTTGTGGTGGTAGCGATCCGGGGAGGGATCGAAGGGTGCGAGGTCTTCGAGCCAGCGCTTGTAGTCGCGGTGGAGACCGGACTCGTCGTCGTTGATGAAGACCGATGCGGTGATGTGCATGGCGTTGACGAGGCACAGGCCCTCGCGGATGCCGCTTTCCTCGAGTTCGGCTTCGACATCTCGGGTGATGTTGACGAAGTCCATCCGCTCGGAGATCTGCATCACGAGTTTTGCGGTATGGGACTTCATCTCGTCTCCTCAGCTGCTCTTGCCGGTATTCCTGAGTTTGATGTCGATCCACTTGCAGAGAACCCGCACCGCGCGGTCGGCGGAACGAAAGACCGGCAGACCACCCGACTCGAGAACCTCCGCCATGGGGTCGAAGAGGTGGCCGGAATCCACTACCGCCACGAGCGGGGTCTCATGTTTGGCGGCGATGGCGGGCAGCCGTCTGGCGATCGAGGCAGCGTCATCCACCGATTCGCGGTGAGCCTCGCCGGGAGCGAGGGTCTGCATCGCCGGAGTCAGGGGAACGATTCCGGTCACCATGACATCGACATTCGGCGAGCCGAGAATCTCGTCGACGAGGGACGCGAAGGTCTCGTCGTTGGCCATGGGGGTGACATCAAAGGGGTTCTTGACATCAACCAGACCATTGAGCCTGGCGCCATCGAGAATTGTCTGGAGCTTCGCCTGCGTGGTCTCGTCATAGCGGGCAAGTCGGAGGGTGGCCCGGTCGCATTCGATGGAATCGGCCATTCCGACGGATTCGAAACCCGCGTTGGACATGGCGGCCAACCTCCGGCCGCAGACCGAACTGCCGCGGAAGCCGACGCTCAGCCGGAGGAGATCCGAGAACTCGTTGAAATCCGCCGCCACGAAGGCGCCTGCTTCGGTGATCGCCGCCTCGCAGACCGCGTAGTCACCCGCCACCGATGCGGTGTGACCGGCGGTGGCGGAACGTCCCGCGGTGGTCCGGCCGGCCTTGTAGAAGACGACGTCCTTGCCGAGGGCGACTGTGTCGCGCACGGCCTGGGCGAAGATGAGCCCGTCACCGGGCTTGAACCCCTCCATATAGATCGCGAAAACATCGATCTCGGGGTCGTTTTTGATATGTCGGAGGAGATCGGCGGCGGTGAGGTCGATCTGATTGCCGATGGAGAGGGCATAGGCAGGGTCGAACCAGGGCATCCGACTCAGGTTGGCAATGATGTAGGCGCCGGACTGTGAGATGAAGCAGGCCGATCGTGGGTGGTCGCCCCGGGATTTGGCAAGCTTGGTCTCGGGGATGAACATGGTGTCGTAGCGACCGGGGTGTGAAATCACGCCCAGCGAGTTCCCTCCGATGAAGACCGGACCGCCGTCGTCGCGGGAGTGGGCGGCGCGAATCTTGGTCGCCAGGGTTTCGGCGACCTCTTCGCTTCCCTGCTTTTCGCCGAGTCCGCCGGGGATCAGAATCACCGTGTTCGCGGCATCGTTGTCGATGAGCTCTTCGATGACCTGGGGTACCTGGGCGGCGCCTACTGCGACGACGAAGAGATCAACCTTCTGTGGGAGATCGCTGATTGTGGAAACGCAGGTGACACCGTCGATCTCGTCGGTGTCGGGACGAACGACAAAGGTCTTTGTCGCGTCGAAACCGCCACCGATGATGTTGCGGAGGATGATCCTGCCCATGTTCACGGATCGGCCCGAAACTCCGACGATGGCCGCCGATTCGGGTTTGAGCAGGTGGGAGATCTTGGCGATGGGTCGGGCGGCGCCGACCGGGTGGGCCGGGCCGAAGACGCAGACTCCGTCAAGGGGCGCGAGCCGTGAGTGAGAAACCGTGAACGGGTTGACCTCGAACTCGAGGAGCTGGAAATCGGCATACGGGTTGAGTTCTGAGAAGTGGTTGGCGAGGCTGATGACCGCCTGGAAGCACTCGACCAGGACGGCGTCCGTGACCAGACGGCTCGATCCCCGCATGCCGCCGGAGAGCCGCTGGTACGACAGGGTTCGCTTGAAGAGTTCGAGGAATTGGGGGCCATCGACGAGACCGGTGGGGGCGATGGCGACGGCGGCTCCCTTGCGGGTCTCCTTGGCCAGGGTCTCCATTTCGACGCCGCCGAGGCCCGCGGTGATGATGGGTCCGAACTCGGCGGTTCGCCGGACACCGACAAAGAGTTCGGTGGCGAAGCCGCGTACATCGGCATCGATGAACTCGCAGATCAGGACACCGGCGATGCGGGCCCGAAGATCATCTTCCGAAGGGGTGGTGCCGGAATCGTCGTGGTCCCCAAGCTGTCCGAGAAAGGCGGCGTAGGCCCGAGGTGTTTCCCTGACCATGGCATCGAAGGTGTCTTTGACATCCGCCAGGTTCTTGTCGACGATCCTCACACCGGTTGCTTCGGTCTTGTGGATGATGTCGGGTGAGACGATCTTGAGCACGACACGATCGCCGGGGATCGCTTCGAGGTCCTCTTGGGTCGGGCACGCACTCGTTGCGATCAGGCGAGATGCCGGTGCCGCCTCCGCACCAGTGGCCTCCAGCAACCGGTAACACTCGGGCTCGAAAAGCCGGTTGCGGCCATCATTGCCGGCGTCGCGAAAGAGCTGTTCGATGCGCGGAAAGTCGATGGGTGCCATGGCTGCTCCTCATGGTCATACCGGTTCCGAGGTCGGTCCGGTGGCGCCGGCGATAGATCAGGCTCGCGCCGGAATCTGGTCGCAGGCGATGGTCTCGTCGGCGGCCAGCACCGACTCGAGTCTGCTTTCGTCGCCACCCAGGCTTTCTGCCCAGTTTGCGGCGAGGGCGGGGTCGTATGTTTCGGGTGAGATCTTCTGACACAGCCGAAGGGCCGACGGTATCGTCATCCCGGCATCGACCAGACCGCGGAAGAAGAGACCCGCGGCGCGCCCATAGCGGAAGGCGCGCTGGTTGACCTCGACGATCTTTTCGCCCTTGCGTTTGAAGAGCACTTCAACGTACTTCAGCAACTGTTCCTCGGTGAAATCAAGTCGCGATGAGGCCGCCCCCACCGCCACCATATTCTGGGCCCGGAGGTTGCCGGCCGCCTTGGCGATGAGGCCGCCATCAACGAGGATGCAATTGGCGAACGTCGCCAACTGGTCGAGAACCTCGCCGGTTTCGGGGTAATCGGGGATGTTGATGTAGGGGGTGACGCTCGACACCACCCAGCCATCGGGCTTGAGAAAGTGCCAGTAACGCATGACCTCGAGCGGCTCGACGCTCAGCACCATGTCGGCGGAGCCCTTGGGGATGAGGTCGGAGAAGATCTCGTGATCGGCATATCTGAGATTCGACTGGACCGCGCCCCCGCGCTGAGCCATGCCGTGGACCTCGGCCTGTTTGAACTCGAAACCGGCGTCCAGCGCCGCGTTGTCGATGACAAAGGCAATGGAGAGGATTCCCTGTCCGCCGACTCCGGCGAGGATGATGTTCTTTTCCATTCTCGGAATCCTCCTATGCTCTCTTGATCGCTTCGAGACAGGTGCGTCGGGCGATGATCACGCTCGGGCCGTCGTAGGCGAGTTCTTCACGGATGATATCGACGTTGGTGTCGTGGTTCCGAGGCGTCGGCGAGATGATCCGCATGTGTTCGTTCTCGATCCCGGTGCCGAGAATGAGCTGATCGAGGGTTTCCCCGGTGGACATGGAGCGCTGGGTTCCGGTCATCCCGACCGTGTCGTTGTCAAGGACGAGGACGTTGAGGTTGACGCGCTGCTGGACCGCCGACAAGAGTGGGGTGATGCCGCCGTGGGAGAAAGTGCTGTCGCCGATGGCAGCCACTGCCGGAGTGTAACCGGCGTGTGCCGCCCCGGCGGCCATCCCGATGGAGGCGCCCATGGCAACGCAGCTGTGGATCGCTTCGAGTGGAGGAAGCGCCGCGAGGGTATAGCAGCCGATGTCGGAGAAGACCTGAGCGTTGTCGGAGTTACTGAGGGCCTCGTTGAGGGCCCGGAAGCTGTCGGTGTGAGGGCAGCCCTTACACAACGCCGGCGGCCGGTTTGCGAGGTCCGGTGCGGGTTCGTGAGCCGCGGGCAGCGGGTCGAGACCGAGGGCGGAGCGGACGATGTCGGGATCGAGTTCACCGGTCCGTGGGACTTCACCGGTCATCCTGCCCTGGACCTTGACTCCGGCCAGGCCGAAGAGGCCTCGGATCATGCTCTCGACCAGAGGGTATCCGTCTTCGAGGATGAGCAACTCATCGACGTGATCGACGAGTTCGCGGATCTTCCCGGCCGGGACCGGGTACTGGCGGATTGACAGGACAGAGTAGTCGCCGTTGGAGATGTTCTCCCGCAGATAGTTTTCGGCGAGACCGCAGGTGATGATGCCCTTCTTGCCGGCGAGCACCAGCTCGTTGTGGGTACTCTCTTCCGAGCGCTGAAGAAGGACCGGCTGCTTTTCGGTGAGGTGGTCGTACTGCACCCGGGCGTTGGAGGGGAGCAGGGTCCACTTTTTGATGTCGCGGGAGGGGCTCAGCGGGTTCTGTTCACGCGCGGCCCGGGTCTGGACCCCGGCCCGAGAGTGAGCGATGCGGGTGACGAGGCGGACCATGACCGGGAGGGCGAGTTCCTCGGACATATCGAAGGCCTCGAACATCATGTCGTAGCACTCCTGCTGGTTGCGGGGTTCAAAACACGGGATCAGGGCAAACTGGGCAAAGTACCGGCTGTCCTGCTCGTTCTGCGAAGAATGCATCCCCGGATCATCGGCAACGGCGAGGACGAGGCCTCCGTTGGTGCCGGTGATCGCGCTGTTCATAAAGGCGTCGGCGGCAACGTTGAGGCCGACATGCTTCATGCAGACCAGGGCCCGTTTGCCGGCCCAGCTCATACCGAGGGCCTCTTCGTAGGCAACCTTTTCGTTGGTGGACCAGAAGGCGTGGACATCGCCGGCCTTTTTGGTCGTCCGCTCGACAAATTCAAAGATCTCGGTCGACGGTGTGCCGGGGTAGGCGTAAACGCCGCTCATTCCGGAGTGAATCGCACCGAGGCCAACGGCCTCATCACCAAGCAGAATCTCACGTGACATGAGTTCCTCCATTCGATTCCGCATCCTAGCAAAAAAACTTCAATTTTGGCTCTCGGGATTTTTTCGGTGCCCGTTTCCGCGCCCGATGCCGATGCCGAATTCGTCATTGAAACCGGTTCAAGTGTCGAGCTTTGATCCACGAGAAATGCGATGGAGCCAAAACCTGGGCGTCTTGCAAAATTCAAGTATTGGACACTGAGATCTGCCGACCCTCATCACCATCAGGCCGGCGAGACGCCGGCCCTACAATGGATCTCAGTCCTTTGTAGTGCTGGCGTCTCGCCGGCACAGAGACCACCAACCATCGGGAAACAGGTTTCTTGCAAGGGGCTCACCTAATACCTCCACAGCCGCCGCGGAACGCGGCGGCTGTGGGATAATCCGCCCATGCCCGCACCACCCCGCATCCTCATCACCAACGACGACGGATTCTCTTCCCAAGGTATCTCGGCTCTGTGGGAGGCTCTCGAGGACCTCGGCGAGCTGTGGATGGTGGCGCCGGAGGGCGAGCAGTCGGCGGTTTCCCACGCGTTGACCCTCGATCGTCCGCTCCGGGTTCGCAAGGTGGGCGAGCGCAGATTCGCCGTCAACGGCACCCCCACCGATTGTGTGACCCTGGGGATCTCCAATCTCCTCGGCGACCGGCCTCCCGATCTCGTCGTATCGGGGATCAATCGGGGTGGGAACATGGGGGTTGATGTCCACTACTCGGGGACGGTTTCGGCGGCCTTCGAGGGTGTCATCCTCGGTTACCCGGCCATCGCGGTCTCCCAGGTGGTGGGGGAAGGGATGACCTGGGATGCATCTGCGGCGTTGGCCCACGAACTCGCCGCATGGGTCCTCGAGCACGGCCTGCCGGAGTCGACCCTGCTCAATGCAAACGTGCCCCTCTGTCCGCCAAAGGGCCGCAAGCTGACCCGGCTTGGTGTGCGACGCTATACCGAGGGAGTAGTGGAACAACTCGATCCCCGCGGTCGCCGGATCTACTGGATCGGCGGCGGTGAGCCGGTCTGGGAGCCGATTCCCGATACCGATTTCCACGAGGTGGGGAATGGCTTCATCTCGGTGACGCCGCTCCACCTTGATATGACAGATTACGATTTTCTGAAGCGCCTCAAGGGACTGGGGCCCTCATTTCTCGAGCACCCGAACCAGGAGGGTGATCGGTGATGATCGCGAACGATGGTTACGCATACCGACGGATGCAGATGGTCGAGGCACTCGGGCGCCTCGGAATCCACGACCAACGAGTTCTTGGCGCCATGCGGGAGATCCCCCGCGATCTCTTTGTGCCCGAGGCCTACCGCCATGCGGCGTACTCCGAGGATGTGTCCATCAACATCGGTGAAGGCCAGACGATATCGCAGCCGCGGGTCGTGGCGGCGATGACCGAAGCGGCGCAGATCGGGCCGGATGACCGTGTGCTCGAGATCGGTACCGGTTCGGGATACCAGGCGGCAGTCCTCGCTCGCGTGGCCCGGTTTGTCTTTTCCATCGAACGGATCGCTCCCCTGGCGCGGCAGGCGAAATCCCTGCTCGATCAGCTCGGGATCGAAAACATCAGTATCAAAGTGATGGATGGGACGCTCGGCTGGCGAGCGCAGGCGCCGTACAACGCGATTCTCGTGACCGCGGCGGCGCCCGACGTGCCCGAACCGCTCATCGAACAGCTCGTCGATGGGGGGCGCCTCGTGGTCCCCGTCGGCGCCCGTGAAACCCAGGTCATCCGGGTGGTCGAACGACGCGGTGAACGCTGTGTGACCAGCGATCTTCAGGGGGCATGTTTTGTCCCGCTCATCGGTCGCCACGGTTGGCAGGGGGAGTCGACATGAGCGCGATCGGCGGGGGGGTACACCAGGGCAAGGATGCGCTCTTCGGTCTCATCGATCAGTTCGCCGCATCCCCGCATCCGGGTTGGTGGCTCTTTGCGTTGGCGGTGGCCGAAAGCTCGTTCTTTCCCATTCCCCCGGATGTTCTGCTGGTGACTCTCGGAGTCGCCAGACCGGAAATGGCCATCTGGTACGGTGTGATCACCTCGGTCGGCAGCGTTTTGGGTGGAGGGCTCGGCTACGCCATCGGACTCTATGGCGGGCGTCCCTTGCTCTATCGGTTCTTTAATGAGAGCAAGATCAACGCGGTGGAACGGCTCTATGACCGATTCAACGCTTGGGCGACGGGGATCGCCGGTCTCACGCCGATCCCGTACAAGGTCTTCACCATCGCCGGCGGCGCGCTCAAGATCAATTTCAAGATCTTCATGCTCGCCTCACTCGTATCCAGGTGCCTCCGGTTCATGACCGAGGGTGTGCTGCTCTACTTTTTCGGCGAGCCCATCAAGGACTTTCTCTACACCCAGTTCAATTGGCTCTCCATCGCATTCGTCGTGCTGCTCGTGGGTGGGTTCTGGCTCGTCCAGCATCTCGGCAAACGTCACACCCAGGCCGAGGGCGAGATTTCGGAAGACTGAGGGATGCTCGCGCATCGACTCCGCATCCACGGTCAGGTCCAGGGAGTGGGGTTCCGCGCCTTTGTCTATCGGGAGGCCAGGCTGATGGAGATCAGCGGTTGGGTGCGGAATCGGCGCGACCGGACGGTCGAGGCTCTTGTTTTTGGTGAGGCTGCTGCCATCGACGCCTTCCTGGCGAGGATCGATGAAGGCCCCAGGTATGGACGGGTTGACCGAGTGGACGTGACCGTCGAAACCGGGGAGGACGACCGACCCTCAGGCTTCAATATTCGATCGGATCGATGATGGTCGGGCTCGTGCCGCCGGGGGAGAGCCGGAATCATCGGGTGGTGGAGAGCGTGCTTGAGACCCTTCTGGCCGGCAATACAGTTCTCCCACCGCAGGTCATGATTGATGACGGGGACCGGTCGTGGCAACGCTACGCCGCCGCGCTGCCGGTGGAAGTGCGTCGTCGTTCGGCTCTGGTGACGGCGTCGGATGCGAGCCTTGTCGACGCGTTGTCGTTCGAAATCGGAGGAGCCGCGCGGCTTCCCGTCTCGACACCTTCAATGGAGGCGGCGTGTGAGGCGGTTTCGACCCTGGAATCCAGGGATGTGGTCCCCATGGCGACCCAGGGAGTGTTGGACGCGCTGAGGAGTGATCTCTCCGAACTCCTGGTTGTGGGCTGGAGGTCCCAGGAATTCTGGCGGCGTCAGGTGGGTCCGATCCGGCAGGTCAAATGGCTGGTTGAGATCGCCGAGCGGCTCACAGTCATCCCGGTGATTCTGCCCGGGCCGATTCTCGTCGTCATGGGCCTGAGTCGAGCCGATATCGAGGCCGCCTTGGGCGACGCTGGAGGCGGACCGGGTTTCTCATCATTCCCTTCGCCGCCGACGATTGTGGAGCTTTCCGCATCGGACTTCGGAGCGGGTGATGAATTTCGGATCGACCGCATTCTCGCGGCCGCGGCCGCCGGGGGTCACGTCGTGAGTGATCGGCCCCAACTCAAACACCCGGTTCTTGAAATACCCAGCGGGCGCAGGGTCGGGCAATGGTCGCTCGAGCGCGGAACCGTTGATGTCGGATCTCCTTGGGGCGCCTCTCCTCGAATTCAAGGCCGCGCCGGGAGCTGTTGGGAGATCATTTCACAAGACGGTTCGAGCGAGATGATTACGGAGTCGACATCGCTGGATGGGGACGACGTTGCGGGGCAGTCGTTGATTCGGGCGCCGGGCTTTGTCGGCGCCGCTTTGCGCCACGGTTCTCCGGCCGGGCTCCTCATCGAGGGGATGGCGTGCCACAGCGCCCGTGCGGGACGGCCGATCTGGGTGCCCAGCGTCGATGGTGAAGGGGTTCGGCTCCTTCTCGGGCTCCCCGGACCGATCTGGGTCGATGGCCCGGGAGTGCCAAGGTGATTGACACGGAGCACCCTCGGGAATAGCATCATCATTCTTCGGGGCTATAGCTCAGGTGGATAGAGCGTCTGACTCCTAATCTGAAGGCCGCAGGTTCGAGTCCTGCTAGCCCCGCCAATAGAATCAATAAAATACAGCCACCACCGAGGTGGCTGTATTTTGTTAGTAGGCACTCAGTAACCGGGAGCTGCCGTTTTTCTTCTCACGTTCGGAAATCTCGAACGAAGGGAGCGGTATCAAAATCGTGCTCACCCGGGACACCTCAATGGTCCCTCTCACCGGTTCACTTCAAGTCGCCACCCGATAGAAAGGGAGGAGTGGGTTCGTTCCTAGCCCGCCATGGTCCCAGGGGAGGTATCACGCCGTCACGAAAACCGGGAGGAAAACTGCCAGAACATCTTTCCTCCCCGTCAGGAGACCTATCTGCGATAACATCAATGGGTAGGTACCACAACAATGCAAGAACTCATCGGTCGCACCCTCGGGCATTACCACGTCGTCGAGAAGATCGGCGCTGGTGGGATGGGTGAGGTCTTCCTTGCCAACGATGATCGGTTGGATCGAGGCGTAGCCATCAAGGTGCTACCCGAGGAGGTGGCACAGGACGATCAACGACTCGCCCGCTTCGAGCGCGAAGCCAAGCTCCTGGCCTCCCTCAGCCACCAGAACATCGCCACACTCTTTGGTCTTGAGGAGCATGAGGCTCAACAGTTCCTGGTCATGGAACTGGCTGAGGGCGAGACCTTAGCGAGCAGAGTATCCAAGGGGTCGATTCCCATTGACGAAGCTCTCGACTACGCCTGCCAGGTGGCCCAGGGGCTGGAAGCTGCGCACAAGCATGGGATCATCCACCGGGATCTCAAACCGGCAAATGTGATGTTGTCGTCCGAGGGGGGAATCAAAATCCTCGACTTCGGACTGGCGAAGGCCTTCGAGCCACCCGGTTCCGACCCTTCGAGCCCGGAATCGATGGCTGAATCACCAACGCTAACCGCTGCCATGACCCGCACCGGTGTCTTGCTCGGCACCGCCGCCTACATGAGCCCGGAGCAGGCCAGGGGGAAGCAGGCCGACAAACGTGCGGACGTGTGGGCTTTCGGCTGCGTGCTCTACGAGATGCTGACTGGGCACAAGGCGTTCCAAGGGGACGATTCATCACAGACGATGGCCGCGATTCTCAGGGACGATCCCGATTGGTCTGCGCTCCCTGCCGCGACTCCAGACGCTATCCGAAGGCTGCTTAACCGTTGCCTCACCAAGGATCCGCGTGATCGACTTCACGACATCGCCGACGCTCGAATCGAGCTCGTGAACCTCCCTATTGAAGACAACGTTGGAGGTCTGGCAGAAGCCTCCCCCCGGATTCGCAGGGGGTTGCCAACCTGGTTGCTTTGGGGCTTGGTCGCAGTGTTGGCACCCCTTGCCGTCGCAGGTGTCATCGGCCTTTCTCGGACAGAACCGCCACGCGCTGTCAAGAACGTGCTCGTTGGAGTGGAGCCTGCGAGCTGGCTGGGGATCGATAAAGGTGGATTGCGGAACGAGAGAGATCGATTGAGTCGAGCGGAGATGGCACTTTCACCCGACGGGCTTTTCCTGGTCTTTAGCGCGGGCGAGGACGATTACTCGAGGCTCTATCTGCGGGGAATGGACGAAATCTCAGCTTCGCCCATCGCCGGTACCGAAGGAGGAATGGGTCCGTTTTTTTCGCCGGACGGAGAATGGATCGGGTTCTGGGCGAATGGCAGTCTGAAGAAGGTGCGAACCAATGGTGGTCCGCCGATGTCTGTGTGTGCGACCCCATCTCGACCCTGCGGTGCATCCTGGGGGCCCAACGGGACAATCGTCGTTGGACAAATGCAAGGACCGGTTCTCAAGGTCTCCGCAGACGGAGGCAAACCTGAAGAGATGACATCACTCGCTGAGGGAGAATCCAGCCACCGTCACCCCCAGCTCCTGGCCGATGGAGATACGTTGCTCTTCACCGTGAAAGGGGCAAAGCAGAGTAACTGGGGTGACACCAGGATCGTTGCGCAGTCTCTGAAAACCGGGAAACGAAAAACCTTGGTTGAGAACGGGGCCGATCCTCACTACGCAGAAACCGGACATCTAATCTTTTGCCGCCTTGGTTCTCTGGTGGCGGCCCCATTCGATCCAATGCGCCTGGAGATTACGGGTGGTCCCGTGATTGTCCGCGAGAGTGTCAGACAGAGTGTCAACACGGGCAACACGACTTGGGAAAGCTACAGCGGGCAGTTCAGCGTCTCCTCCTCTGGAACTCTCGTCTACGTCCCCGGGGGAATCTGGCCCGACGGTCGGCACTCGCTGATCCGGGTGGATCGCAAGGGGCATGAAGAGCTGCTGCCCGTTCCACCGCGCCCGTATGTCAGCGTTCGGTATTCCCCGGACGGCACGCGAGTGGCTACCGCTACGCAGGGCTTTCGGCATCATGGCATTTGGGTTTACGAGATTTCTCGTGGCACCATGACACCCATCACAACTGGGGAAACCGGAGACCTTTGGCCGCTTTGGACGCCGGACGGGTCGCGACTGACGTTTTCGTCGGATAGAACCGGTAGCAATAGCATCTACTGGATTCCTGCGGATGGGAGCGGTTCGGCGGAACGTCTCTTGAATAAAGAAAGAACATGGCCGGCGTCCTGGTCACCTGACGGTCAGGTGTTGGCGTTTCTACAAGAAATGGAAGTAGAAGATTGGGACATTTGGATGCTCCCGCACGGGGGAGAGCCTGAGCCATTCATCGAGTCATCTTTCAAAGAGTGGTGGCCGACATTTTCCCCCGATGGTCGGTGGTTGGCATACGGGTCAAACCAGTCCGGTGGATTCCAAGTCTATGTCACACCGTATCCCGGCCCGGGACCCAGAGTTCAGGTCTCCGTCGATAGCGGCTGGTCTCCGTCTTGGGCGCCGAACGGTCGGGAACTCTTCTTTCTGGTCCTTCCGGCGTACGACGAGGGAACGATCTCGATGTGGGCGGTGGACATCACAACCGAAGGAGATTTCGAGGCCGGAAAACCCAGGATGCTCTTCAAAGGCAACTACGGGGCATGGGGCCCCCTCAGGAGCTACGACGTCGCACCCGATGGGCAGGCATTCTTGATTATCAGGCGGATTACCAGTCCGCGGAAATCCGTCACACATCTCAACGTGACGTTCAACTTCTTCGACGAACTCAAGCAGTTGGTGCCCCCCAACTAACCATGCTCAACACCACCGTTTCCCACTACCGCATCGTCGAGCACCTCGGCGGGGGTGTGACGTGCTCCCTGAATCCTGTCTCTGCTAGAGGTTAAGAGTCGAAGCTTCTTCACCTGGCGATGCGCCTCAATGGTCACTGTGGTGAGGTTCTCAGCTTGACCCATTGCTGGGTTTTGGGGACTACCCGTGCGCGATCCCAGGCAGAGATTATCTAACTAGCTGTCACCGTCAAGGGGCGGACGGTGGTTGATTGGAGCACTCGACTGTTACCATTGCCGATGGTGAAGACGAGAAAGCTCTGGGTCGAGTTGCTGGTGGTCGCGCTGGCGTTGGGTGCCGTGGGGTGCTCGGGTCAGGTTCCGCAAGGATGGCAGCCACTTTGGCAGGATCGATGGGAGTGGGGAAGTCGGGGCGATCTCTGGGTGCGCGGCGTACCGGCGAACGGTCCCCTGGAGATCGGCTCCGATCGTGATCGGATCATACGGGCTGATCTCGTCAATCTCGGAGACACCCCTGCGACGATCGTTCTGAAGGACACGAAGACAGAGCAGTGGAAGCTCGACCCGGGGCAGGTGATGCCGGTTCAGCTCGCTGGGCTGACGAGCCGAGCGCGGTTCGAGGCGCCTTCCGATGTCGTGATCGCCAACCCACGGATTGGCGCGGAGATCGACGACGCCGATCTGGTGGTCTTCATCGTCATCGACACCTTGCGCGCGGATCACGTGAGCGCGGAGCTCATGCCTGGTGTCACCGGTTATTTTGCCGACGGCCGGCGATGGAGGCAGGCCACAGCCAACGCATCCTGGACCCTGCCCTCAGTCGCGTCGTTTTTCTCCTCGCGTCCGGTCCTCGATCTCACCGCTCCCTCGGGAGATCTCATCGGGATTCCCGCGGGTGTGCCGACGTGGAGCTCAGAGTACGAGGCAGCTGGATTCACCGGGGCAGCTGTGGTCGCCAACTACAGCCTCTCGGTCCTCAACGGGTTTGGTGAAGGATTCTCGAGCTACCGGGTGCCCGATGGGCAGGGCAGTGCCGAACTCCCCGACGCGCGTTGGGTGGTGGACGCGGGGCGGAGCTGGCTGGAGCGCCACCGGGGAGAGAACGCATTCCTGTATCTGCATTTGATGGATCCGCATTTCCCATACCGCGACCATCGAGAAGCCGCGGTCATCGCACCCGATCTCCCGGCCCTGGCCGCGGGTATTCGGCCGGCGGCGGCCGGTGAGCGCGAACTCTTGAAGAAGCTTTATGCGGGCGAGGTCAGGTATGTGGATCGGGTGTTGACAGAGTTTCTGAGGGAACTGTCGGAGGACGCGATCGTGGTTCTCACCTCGGATCACGGCGAGAGCCTCGGCGAACGCGATTGCTGGGGACACGGGCTTAACCTCTATCAGGAGTCTCTCCACGTGCCGCTCATGATTCGTGGGGGCGGTATCGCGACCGGATTGGTAGATGAACCGGTCCAGCATCTTGACCTCGCGTCGACTCTCCTCGATCTCGTCGGGATCCCGGTCCCCACCGAGATGGTCGGACGGTCGTTGCTCGATGGTGGATCGTCGCGGGCCCTTATCTCGAGCACCTTCGGTGCAGGACCCCTGCGATGGAGCTGGCGGCGAGGCGATGACAAGGTGCTGCTTCGCATGGCGGAGCAGCCCGGCCTCGGCGAGGTCGCGCGATCCAAGATGCTCGGCGGCGGGCGTCGTGAACCCGGCGCCTTCGCCTTCAATCTCGTGGATGACCCGGCCGAGGAGAACCCGAGTGCGCTGCCGCCCGCACTTTTGGAGCCGGTCACCCGGGCATTTGTCGAAACCGCCGGGCGAATGGTGCCGGGGCTGCAGATCGGCGTTGTCAACCTCGATGGACCGGTTTCGACCCAGTTGGAGATCGATGGGACCTTCGAAGTCGTCCAGGCTTGGAGCACAGCGCCGATGGCGGTGGAGTTCACCGATAGTCGACTCGATCTGAGCTGTGAGAACGCATACCCGATCTGTTTTCTGGGGGCCGCGGTGGAACCCGATTCCGCGATGATTTCAACCGAAGACGGCGAGTATCGACTCGATGAACTGCCGCGGCCGGGGTCGCTCTCCGAGGGGTCTAGCCTCTGGTGGAATCCCGATCGACCCTTGATTGTCGGCGGGTATGACGAGACCCTTGAACGGCTTCGGGCGCTCGGCTACATCGAGTAGACGTATTCCGTATCAGCGGGGCGATGCGGCGTTCAATCCAACCAGGTCAGGCTGCCGCCGCGGTGGGTGTTTCAGGCAGGTTCTTGCCATCCACTCGGTTGCTGAAGAGCACGCGTTTCGGCGGTTCGCGGAGCCCCCAAACGATGTGCGGGATCGACAGCGCTTTCAGGATGAGATAGCTGATATCGATCTCCCACCAGAAAAAGCCCTGCCGGGTCGCGGTCTGGTAGTAGTGGTGGTTGTTGTGCCAGCCCTCTCCCAGGGTCAGGAGCGCGAGCCAGATCGAGTTGCGGCTGGTGTCGGTGGTGATATAGCGGATCCGGCCGAAAACGTGCGTCAGGCTGTTGATGGCGAAGGTCGCGTGCCAGGTCAGTACGGTGCTGACCAGGAAACCCCAGACAAAGGCCGGCCAACCGCCGAAGACGAGCAGGACCACCGCGAGAAGAACACCAGGCACCGCGTGCCAACGGTTGAGCCAACGCAACTCGGGGTATTTGACGAAGTCCTTGATGAGGGCTTCGGGGGTCTCATCATAGCGGTTAGAGAGAATCCAGCCTACATGCGACCACCAGAATCCGTCCCTCCGGGGTGAGTGGAGATCCTCGTCTTGATCGCTGTAGCGGTGGTGGTGGCGATGGTGGCCGGCCCACCACAGCGGTCCCTTCTGGAGGGACGATGCGCCGACGAAAGCGAGAATGAACTGAAAAACCCGGCTCGTTTTGTACGAGCGGTGGGCGAAATAGCGGTGGTAGCCGGCGGTGATGGCGAACATCCGCAGCCAGTAGAGACCGAGACAGAGCCATACCAAGCCCCACGAGAACGGGACCCAGAAAACGGTGAGCGCGGCCACGTGCACGAGGATGAATAGAATCGCGCCGGGACCGAGTGCGAGTGCTTTGCGAATTCCCATGATGCAAGTCTTTCATTGATTGGCCCTTGCGTGTGTCAGGGATGATTCACAAAGAGTCAGGACTTTGTCAGGAATCGTTGTCGACAAGGGATTTGGGGCATCGATGCCATCGGTGAAGGGGCCGAGACTTCGGAGGTCCATCGCTTTTTCACCGCAAAGACCGCCAAGCTCGCCAAGGACATCGCAAAGGCCATTGCAATATTGACCCATCGCACCATCGAGTGTAGAAACGCAGATAGCGCAGATAGCGCAGATGGACTCAGATCCCATTTCGCCATCGCAGCATCTACAGTTGTGGATTCGTGAGTCCGTGGTGACTTCGAGTCATTGTGGTTGTGACGACCGGAAACGCTACTATCGTCAGCGATGGCTCGCGCTCGCACTTTTGTCGTTCCCTACGTCCTCTCGCTGGTGGTGGTGATCCTCGTACTGGTGATGTGGATCATCTACGC
>RCNF010000244.1_pt1 | contig 26671 bp, 20 predicted proteins | sample 2041311 | NCBI WGS metagenome assembly RCNF01 (sample SAMN09708228, study PRJNA481090) | Marine sediment metagenome, whole genome shotgun sequencing project. | biome: marine sediment; feature: ocean; material: sediment; isolation source: Sewage treatment plant 2 marine sediment (STP2) ... | reverse complement strand
TGGTGACCGAGAACACCACCCTCCTCGACACGATGAAGGACCGCAGAATCTCCTTCCCCGAAGTCGAGGAGAAGTTCGGTTGCCCACCCGAACTCGTCCCGGACGCCCTTGGAATCTGGGGCGATTCTTCAGACAACATCCCCGGAGTCAAGGGCATCGGTGAGAAGGGCGCCAAAGCGCTGCTCGCCAAATGGCGGGGTCTCGACGAGATCTACGCCAACATCGACGAAGTGACTCCTCCAGGAGCCAAGGCCAAGCTCGAGCGCGATCGGGACAACGCGTTTCTCTCCCGCGATCTCGCCACTATCCGTGACGACGCCCCGGTGGATGTCGAACTCGACGCCCTCGCCCTGGCGTGGCCCCCCGATGAGGATCGCGCACGCGAACTCTTCACCGAACTCGAGTTCCGCGGTCTGCTGCGCGAATTCGGCGGCGAGATGACCTCCATCGATCGCAGCAAGTACCGCCTCGTCACCGAGGATTCCGAGCTGGCCGAACTCGTGGCGGCGCTGAAAACGGCTCCTCGTTTCGCCCTCGATACCGAAACCACCTCGTTGGATTCCATGCAGGCGGATCTGGTAGGGCTGTCGTTCTGTGCGGACGAGGAAGTGGCCTGGTACGTCCCGGTGGCCCACGCAGTCCTCGAACCACAGCTCAGGTGGGAAACCGTCCGCGAAGCCCTCCTGCCTGCCCTCACCGACCCCGATAAAGGGAAGACCGGTCAGAACCTCAAATACGATCTCGAGGTCCTGGTACGCCACGGGATCGATCTCGCGGGGATCGATGGCGACACCCTGCTCGCCGACTATCTCCTCAACCCCGATCGCCGGTCACACAAGCTGGACGATCTGGCTCTGGTGTATCTCAACCACAAGATGATCTCCTTCGCCGATGCGGTCGGCAAAGGCGGGACCTTTGATCAGGTGCCCCTCGACCTCGCCCGCGACTACGCCGCCGAGGATGCCCACGTCACATGGCTGCTCGACAACAAGCTCCACCCGCGACTCGTCGAGGAGGACATGGACGAGCTCTACCGCACCCTCGAGCTGCCGCTCATGCCGGTCCTCGCCCGGATGGAGATGAACGGGATCACGGTGGACTGCAACCTCCTCGGCCACCTCTCGAAGGAACTCGAAGGCGGAATCGCCGAGGCCGAACAGCGCTGTTTCGAAGCCGCCGGCCACGAGTTCAACATCGGCTCGGTCAAACAACTCCGGGAGGTGCTCTTCGAGGAACTCGGTCTTCCGGTGATCAAGAAGACAAAGACCGGCGCCTCGACCAACGAACAAGTCCTCACCGAACTGTCGATCCAGCACCCCCTGCCGCGGGCCATCCTCAAATACCGGTCACTCGTCAAACTCAAAAACACCTATGTCGATCCCCTGCCCGAACTCGTCCACCCGGAGACCCGGCGGATCCACACGTCGTACTCACAGACCACCGCGGCAACCGGTCGGTTGTCATCCACGGACCCCAATCTGCAGAACATCCCGATTCGGACCCCTGAGGGACGTCGGATCCGACAGGCCTTTGTCGCACCACCCGGGAGGTTGTTTGTCGGCGCAGACTACTCGCAGGTGGAACTACGGATCCTCGCCCATCTCTGTGGCGGGGTCGGCGGCTTTGCCGATGCCTTCGCCGCCGGCGCCGATGTCCACTCGGAAACCGCCGCGGGGCTCTTCGAGATCACACCGGAGGAGATCGATCGCCAGCAACGAACCATCGCCAAGGCGGTCAACTTCGGCATCGTCTATGGTCAGAGCGCCTTTGGCCTCGCCCAGCAATTGAGGATCCCGCGCAGCGAGGCGAACATCTACATCAAACGGTTCAAGGAGCGCTTCCCCGAGATCGAGGAGTATCGCGAACGAACCCTCGCCGGAGCGGCGGAGACAGGCTTCGTCGAGACCCTCCTCGGCCGAAAACGACCGGTGCCGGATCTGAAATCAGGGAACTTCAACGCCCGCGCGGCCGCCGAGCGCGTCGCCATCAACACCCCCGTCCAGGGTTCGGCCGCCGATCTCATCAAAAAGGCCATGCTCTCCGTCGATGCCCGCCTCCGCGCCGAATTCCCCGGGCAGTTGATGCTGCTCCAGGTCCACGATGAGCTGCTCCTCGAGGTCGACGAGGACAAGGCGAAAGCGGTGGGCGAGATGGTGGCCGAGGAGATGGTGGGCGCCATCGAACTCTCGGTCCCACTCGTAGTCGATCTCGGAATCGGAAAAAACTGGGATGAGGCGCACTGACAGGAATTATGAATTCTCAATTATGAATTTTGAATTTCGGGCCGCGTGCTCGTCCGGCTGGGGACTATCGTACGAGGCGTGACCAACTCGAGCAGCTCTGAAGGGCAGGCAGGATGCCCACCCCACAATCCATCACACCATCATCTTGAAACAACCGTGATCGCCGCGACCGTGCGATGTAACTAGAAACTCGGCCTCTTGCAAAACATGAAAACCAAGAACAACTACGAGCCCCATGCTCGGACACCATTGGACTATCGTACGAGGCATGAACTGCTCGATCAGATCTGAAGGGCAGGCAAGATGCCCGCCCCCACAATTCATCACATCATTGTTGTGAATTGCACGCGATCGCTGCGACGGTGCGATGTAATTAAAAATTCATAATTCATAATTCATAATTTCCTATCTCGGATCCATCCACCGCCCGCCTCCCTCTCCTCCTTCCAGGAGAGTGAGGAGTTCGTCGACCATCCCGAAGGTGAGTCCCCAAATGACGTGGGTCTGGTATCGATAGCACGGCAGGTTGACAGAGACCTCGCCGTGCCGCCAGGGGATGGTGGACCGATTGCCGCGGTCGAGGAGGAAATCGAGGGGCACCCAAACCACTTCCTCGACCTCTTGGTTGGGATCGAGAGTCGGTCGATCCTCGATGGAGAAGACATAGGGTTCGACGACCAGCGCCAGCGGTCTACCCCGCCCCACCGCCGCCACATCGGACAACCGACCGAGCAGTGTGCCGCCCCTCGCCAGATCGAGACCGACCTCTTCGCCGGTCTCACGCATTGCCGCTTCCAGCGAGTCGGCATCGCAGTCCTCAACCCGGCCCCCGGGAAAGGCCATGTGGCCGGACCACGGGTCTTTGGGATCTTCGGCACGGTGAATGAAGAGCACCTCGACTCCACCGCGAGCCTGGCGAACCACCGCCGCCACCGCCGCAACCTTGAGGTCCTCGGTGCGGTCGAGGAGTCGTGGTTCGTGGATCCGCAGGACGCGGTGAATATCGCCAACGCTGGGCACAAGAGTCATTGTCGCAGAGTCCTTTGTCAGTGCCTTGAACGCGCCCGCGTGGGCCTCGAGCCCGAATCGGGCACAGCGCCCGCCTGATGATCCGGATTGTGCAGCACGGCTGCACGGACGAAGTTGATTCGGCTGAATTCGCCCTGGGTCAGGAACTCAATCCAGCGATCCCGGCGGTGACCGGTGCGGAAGATTTCGTGGACGATGCGGCGATCCGGCATTCCCGTCCCATGAAGCTCCACGGCCCGGGCGGCGGCGACCTCGACCTTCTCAGCCTTGCTGAGAAGACGCGGTGCGGGGTTTTCTACGACCAGCCCATGACCGGTCAGCATCAACCGCGGTTCGACCGCGGCCACCCGTCGCAGCGACTCGGCAAGGTCATAGGGGTTTTCCTGGGTCATCACGGCGGATGCACCGGGAGCGATGAAGAGATCACCCGTGAAGACCGTGCCCGTCGCTTGCTCCCAAAGCACCACATGGGTCGTCGAGTGTCCGGGCGCCGCCAGGGCCCGGAGCGAACGCTGCTGACCCTGGATCTCGTCCGGCATCTCCTCGACATCGAGCTTGCCGGGTGATCCCCAGAACCATGCACGGTATGGCTTGAGCCGGCGAACGCCCTCGCTCCACCGCAGTCCTTTGTTTCTCAGATACGCGGGGCATCGATGCCTCTCGGTCAGCGGCCCGCAGTTGCCGGTGTGATCTTCGTGGCTGTGGGTGAAGCATATGGCGCGGATCGCGCGCCCGTCGAGGATGCGCAGCATCTGCTCTCGAACATGGGCAAAACCGGTATCCACGAGCAGATCGCCAACGAGATAGGCAGAGACCTCGAAACCGAGCATCCGAGCCCACCGACTCGTGATTCGGATGCGGATGATCCCCTCACCCACCTCGTCGGTCCAGACCCGGGCGTCTTGGACCGATCTCCAGACTCGGTTCCGTGCAATTTGCCGCACCTTGTCATTCTACTGCGGCTCAGCGGATATGTTGCGTTATTGCTATGGATCATGTGAAGGGTTTTGGATTGTCATAAGAAAATGACCACCTGCGATCAGATCGACACCTGCCGATTTTTTACCGAAGCAATGGTCACGATGCCCACCAGCACCGAGATGATGCATACACACAGCAAAACAACGCGGTACAATCGATGGGCGTATCTTCCGCTGATCTTAGGCAATCGGATCGGAACCACGAGGTAGAGCCATGAACATCGTCAAACCGAACCGCGTGACACGACGCTACACCCAGCACCTGAACGCCGGCCCCGACCAGGTCTTCCCTCTGCTGTGTCCCGTGCGGGAATCGGAGTGGGTCAACGGCTGGCACCCGAGGCTCGTGGCAACCCAGTCCGGACTGGCCGAACTCGATTGTGTCTTCGTGACCGCCGCCGGTCCGCAGGAGGCAATCTGGATCATCACCCGTCACGAACCCGAAAATCACCTCATCGAGATCATCAAGATGATCCCAGGCATCGTCGTCGGAAAAATCGTGATTCAGCTCGCGGCGGCACCGGGAGGATCCAGGGCTCAGATCAGCTACAGCTTCACCTCGGTCGGACCCGACGGCGATCGGGTGGTGAGCGAGTTCACCCAGAAGCACTTCGACGAGTTCATGCTGACCTGGGAGACCGAACTCAACCATTTCATCACCACCGGCGAGATGCTGACCCACAACTGACCGTCGATCCCAATCGGGACCTCGGTTCCGCTTGAGCAAAGGAGACCGGTTTGACCCCCAATGTGTTTGTACTCGCCCTCTTCGGCATTCTGGTCGGCATCGGCGCGGCCTTCACCGGCCTCGGCGGCGGATTCCTCGTGATCCCTTTCCTGCTCTATCTCGGGTATCCGGCACAGAAGGCGGTGGGGACCTCGTTCGTCACGATCCTTGTCGTCGCGTTGTCGGCGCTCTTTGCCCACAACAAGCTCGCCAACGTCGACTTCAGGGTGGGACTCCTCCTCGGTGTCGGTGGAATCGTCGGAGCCCAAGTCGGCGCGCGTCTGGTGGAACACGTCTCCACGGCCCAGTTCCGCAAGGTCTTCGCGGTGATCCTCATCGGATTGGCGGCGTTTCTCTTTTTCAAGAAGTGAGGGGGTTGGAGGTGAGACGTGAGACGTTTGACGCTGAGTGGATCTCACTCCTCACTAACGAGCGAAGCGAACGATGACCTCCTCACTCCTGGGTCTCGTACAGAGCCGCCACCGCTCCGGCAGGATCTTTGACGACGCAGAACCGTCCCTCGCCGAGGGTCCGCGAAGCGACAACGACCTCCCCTCCGAGATCGGTGCAACTCGCGATGCTCTGATCGAGGTCAGCGACGACAAAGTAGGGCATCCACGCGGGAGGCATGTCTTCGTTGACTCCACGGGCGTGGCAGACCCCAGTAATGGTGGTGCCGCTTTCGGGTGCGTTCATGGAGAAGTCGGAGTAGCCGCCCATATCAACTTCATCCGACGACCACCCCACCACCGCGCAGTAGAAATCGCGGACGGTCTCCGCGTTGCCGACGGTCAGATCGATCCACACCATCGATCCGATTTCCGGTTGTTCGTTGCTCATCGAGCCTCCTATTCAGCTGACATAGGAGACCGCGAACGACCGGTCGGTATTCCCGGAATGGCGGGGACCAAGACTCTCGAACCGGTGTAGCCTGGAATCGGAGGCCGAGAAACGATGGATGCACCACCCCCTCCTGTTGGGTCGCCCGAAGCCGATGACCATCCGACCCCATTCTGGTCGCCCTGGGCGACGGTGGGTTGGGGTCTGCTGATCCTCGCGGTCTTCTTCATCGTCCAGATGGCCACCGTGGTCGTGTGGGGCGCGATGCGCACAGCGGCGGGGACCGACCCAGGCGACCTCGTTGGAGAACTCGCAGTCGCAGGCGACCTCATGATGTTCGCCACCCTGATCTCCGCAGCGGTTGGGAGTTCGTTGGTCTTCGCCGTTCTGGCCATTGGTCGAGGAATCCGACCCCAAACCGCACTTGCGTTTCGAAAGCCTTCAGTACGCGCGGCAGTGACATGGATGGCCATCACCGCGGCCATGGCCGTCGCCAGCGACACGCTCACCTGGCTTCTCGGCAAGCCCATCGTTCCAGAATTCATGGCTGATCTCGTTCGGAACACCTCCATCGTGCCCCTCTTGTGGCTCTCGATCATCGTGGCGGCTCCCTTCTTCGAGGAGCTCTTCTTCCGCGGGTTCCTGATCGAAGGGCTGCGCCGTGGCAGCCTGGGTGATGCCGGCGCCATCGTTCTGACCTCGATCATCTGGGCCTCGATCCACATCCAATACGGTCTGTATGAGATCGGCACCATCTTCATCTTCGGGCTCGCCCTCGGGCTCGCGAGGATCGGCTGCCGATCGCTCTGGGTTCCCATCGCCATGCACATGGCGGGCAATCTCGTCGCGACCCTGGAGGCGTACGTGTTGGCCGCACCCTGATCTTGAAGTATTCAAAGCTGTAGGCAGTGGCGTTCACCTGACACCTATCGCAATCACGATCGGGATCGGGATCAATGATCCTACCTCGGTCCGCGGCATGGTCACCTCATCCACCCCGAACCCTGATGCGATGGAATCTGTGTTCATCTGTGTGATCTGTGGGCTGAGATGGGATGGTTGCGTTGATCCAGCATCCAGTATCGAGCCTCGAGCTTTGCTATCGTCGCAGACGATGCAGAACGTCTTCACCCAAACCCTGGTGGTCGGTGCGGGAGGCTTTGTCGGCGCGGGGCTCCGCTTCCTCGTTTCCGGCTGGGTCTATCAACTCGTGCCCAACGCCGGTTTCCCCTGGGGAACCCTGGTTGTCAATGTGGTCGGATGCCTACTTCTCGGATTCTTGGGCGGCATCGCCGAGGTCCGCGGTGTGCTGTCGGCCACAACTCGGCTCTTCCTCTTCATCGGCGTCCTGGGGGGATTCACGACCTTTTCCACGCTCGCCTTCGAGACCGTGACCCTGGCTGCGGGGTCGCAGATGCTGCGCGCCGCCGCCAACATCGCCGCCCATGTCATTCTCGGACTCGCCGCCGCATGGCTCGGCTTCAATCTGGCCAAACTGCTATGACCAAAGATGAGCGATTCTCACCGGTGATCTGCACCAATCTCTTGGGCTCCGGATACTTGCTAAAATGCTTGGAATACCAACGGGTATGCCTGCGCTTTTCGCAAGCACCAGAGCATCAAGATCTTGGCACATCTCATCCGGCAGAACCGCTCATCTTTGGTCGGAGGTGGACATGACCCTTCCTGAAGACGGACATCTCCTGCGGATCTTTATCGGCGAGAATGATCGCCACGAACGGCAACCCCTCTATCAGTGGATCGTGCGTGAGGCGCGGCGGGTCGGGCTGGCAGGGGCGACGGTGGTGCGCGGCATCGAGGGCTTTGGCGGCCGAAGTCGGCTCCACACGGCCAAGTTTCTCCGTCTCTCAGCGGATCTGCCGGTCATCATCGAAATCGTCGATACCATCGACAAGATCGAGGCCTTTCTGCCGATCATCGATGAGGTCATCACGGGGGGCCTGGCCACGGTCGAAAAGGTCCACATCCGGTTCTACCGCGGCGCGGAGGAGGAAGAATGAACCCGCTGCTCATCACGGCCGCCGTCCTGGCGCTGGGAATCGGCATCGCCCACTCGTGGCTCGGCGAGCGCTACATCATCTCTCGCCTGCTCCGCAGAACCGATCTTCCAAAGCTCTTCGGGGACGACACCTTCACGCGCCAGACCCTGCGATTCGCCTGGCACCTCACCACCGTGGCATGGTTCGGTCTCGCCGCAATCCTCATCATGCTCTCCGGAGCGCTGATCGGAATCCGCGTCAGCGACGGCGTGGTCTTCGCCATCGCTCTGGTCTTCCTCGTCAACGCCATCGTGGCGTTGGTATTCTCGAAGGGCCGACACCTGTCGTGGATCGTCTTCGCGGCGATCACCACGCTGTGTCTGCTCGCCATCAACTAAGGAGAATCCATGACTCGCGACATCATCGCCACCACCAACGCACCCGGCGCGGTCGGGCCCTACTCCCAGGGCATCCGCACCGAACAGTTCGTCTACACGGCCGGTCAGGTGCCCATCGACCCCGCCACCGGAACTCTGGTCACGGGCTCCATCGAAGACCAGACGCGGCGCTCTCTCGAGAATGTCAAGGCCGTCCTCGAAGCAGCGGGAACCGGTCTCGGCAGGGCCGTCAAGATGACCGTGTTCATGACGAATCTCGGCGACTTCAAACGCATGAATGCGGTCTACGCCGAGTTCTTTCCGGAGGCGCCGCCGGCGCGCTCGGCATTTGAGGTCAGCGCGCTCCCCCTCGGCGCCGACATCGAGATCGAGGCGATCGCACTCACCGACGATTCTTAGTTCTTAGTTCTCAGTTTTTAGTTTTTAGTTCCATCGCAGCTCTTTAAACGGGCTATGCGATGACATTCAAAACTGAGCCTCTTGCAAAATTCGAGAATCGGACACTGAAGTCTTCCGACCCACCTCGCCATCAGGCCGGCGAGACGCCGGCCCTACAAGGGATCTCGGCCCTTTGTAGTGCTGGCGTCTCGCCGGCACAGAGACCACTGACCATCGGGAAAGAGGGTTTTTGCAAGAGGCTCAGTTCTTGGTTGTTCGTTCCATCGCGGTATTTCAATGGGCTTTGCGATGTAACTCAAAACTAAAACCTCAAAACTAAGAACTCACCTCGGTTTTCACCGGATTTGACAGCGTCCCCACGTCCTCGATTTCGACGGTGACATCGTCGCCGGGGGTGAGCGGCCCGACCCCTGCCGGAGTCCCGGTGAGGATGATGTCGCCGGGCTCCAGCGTCATGACCTGGCTGATATACGAGATCAAATAGGCGGGATTGAATACCATCTCGCTTGTTCGTCCCTGTTGCCGGAGTTCGCCGTTGACCGAGCACCGGATCTCGAGATCGGCCACCGCGGCGCGGTCAATCCCGGCGACGATCCAGGGACCGACCGGGCAGAAGGTGTCAAAACCCTTACCGCGGGTCCACAGCTTCTCCGCTCGCTGGATGTCCCGGGCGGTGACATCGTCAGCGCAGCTGACACCGAGGACCGCAGCCCATGCTTCCTCCTCGGAGATGCGCCGGCACCGCCGGCCGATGACAACGGCGAGTTCACCCTCGTGTTCGACCTGACCCGACTCGGCCGGAAGCTCGATGGCGGCGCCGGGGCCGATCACCGCGCTCGCCGGTTTGAAAAAGAGCAGGGGCGTTGAGGGCACCTCCGCTGCGTGCTCCGCGGCGTGTGCAACATAATTACGGGCGACACAGATGACCTTTGAAGGGGCGACCGGCGCGAGGAGGCGCATCTGATCAAGACGGCCGAGGGCACCTCCGCGTCTCGGTTCCCCACCGAACGGACCATCCGGCAGGTCAACGATCTCCTCACCTTCCACCACGCCCCACTCGGGTCTTCCCTCGATTTCGACTCGGACAATTCTCGTCACACGACACCCCCGCTCAGCGGATCACAACCGGAACGGTCGTCGGGTCCCCGGACCCGTTGTCCACTACCGATGCATAGGCCCAGACCTTACATCCCCCCGTCAACACCTTGACGATGGCGTAGCCGATGGGGCACGTACCCACTCCAGATGCCTCGAAGACCCGATTGACCTGGCTCCAACCACCCGCCGGCACCGAGGCATAGAATTGCCCTTTTTGAATGCCCTGGTCGTCGTGGAGAAAGACCCGAACGGTGCACACACTCGCGCCGTAGTTGGTGAATCCGATGTTGGTGCGGAAATCGTCGGTGCTCTTGAGCTGACTCAGATATCCGTCGTCACCGGGGGTGAGGGCGGCGGACACTCCGAACCCCGGGAGAAACTGACCGAAGGTCCCGTCGGACGAGTCGTTGAAGGTCCGCGCCGTCACCACCAGCGGCCCATCGGCATCCACGTCAACCGCTCCCGACGAACCCGGAGCACCAAAGAGATCGGCGACGATGTTCGCGAACTCACGGAGTTCGCCGTCGGCCAGGGTCACCGATGAAGCGGCAGATCCAGAGCTGTGACGGTAGGTCAGATCGGCCGTGACGCCCTGACCGGAAAGATTGAGCAGAGCGAGATTGGACTTCCACTTCGTCTGGTTGGCGCCGTCGGTTTCCGCGATACCGGCAGCCAGATACCTCTCATCCCCGACCATCGTCGCGACATCGGTCAGAACTTCGGGGATGGTCGTGGGATCTCCCGACGAGTTGTCGACCACCGATGCGTAGGCCCAGACCTGACCTTCTCCCCCAGCCAGATCGATCAGGGCGTAACAGCCGCTGCATGCACCGGCATCTGCGGCGTTGAAAACCCGGTTAACCTGAAACCAGCCTCCGGCCGGAATGATCTCAGCGAGGTCCGAACCCACCGCTTCCCCTCCCCCGTCGAAGAGCCGGATCCGGACGACCGCCCCAGCTCCTCCGAGGTCGACGAAGCCGACGTTGGTTCGGAAGCCGGAACCGCTGTTCAGCTGGGAAAGTACCGCCACCGCGTCACCGACCAGACCCTCGCCGTCGGTCACACCCGGCAGGAACTGGCCAAACGTGCCGTCGGGTGCGTCGTTGAAGGTCCTTGCGGTCACGATCAGTTCGGTGGAGGCCGTCAACTCCACGACACCGGCCGAGTTCGGCACCCCAAACGTCCCCACGGCCACGTTGGGAAGCTCGACGACCCCGCCCGGCTCCACCAGCACCGATGCCAGGGCCGTACCCTGGTCGTGCCGGTACTCGAGATCGACCTGCGCCGATGTGGCGCCGGGATTGAGGATCGCGAGATCGGATTTCCAGCGAGTTTGGGACGCGCCCTCGGTCTCCGCGATCCCGGCCACCATATAGACGGCGTCCGTATCAACCCCATCCTGAACAATCGAAAAACTCTGGTCCGAGATTGAAATCGAGCCGGTCCGCTGCTCTTCGGTTTGATTGGCGGCCACGTTGAAAAGCACGCTGCCCGATCCGGAACCGATTCCGGCGGTCACGATGATCCACGCATCATTGGTTGTCGCCTCCCAACCGCACCCGGAATCGGTCTCTACGGTGAAGATTCCACTGCCCCCGGCGTCGGAAAACGTCTGGGACGCGGGCGACAGAACATAGTCACACTCGGTGCCCACCTGAGAGACCAGAAAAGCGAGGCCTGCGATGGTGAGCTGCCCGGTGCGGGGCGGACCGGGATTGGCATCGGCGGTGAACCCGGCGATACCGTCGCCCGAACCCGATGAGGGCGCCACGGTCAACCACTCGACCTGACTCGATGCGGTCCATGGACACCCATCGTCGGTCGTCACATGGATGATCCCCCCCCCTCCCGAGGCCGACACCGAAGCCGATGTGGGACTGATATCGAACGTACAGTTGGAACCGGGGGATTGTCCCAGAAAGAGTCGGCCCCAGCCATAATCGCTGTCCTTCCCGACGAAACCCAGATCAAGCGAGCGAGCCTCGAGAAACGCGCGGGTCTCGGCGTAATCGAAACCCGGTTCAGCCTGCCGCACCACCGCTGCTGCGCCCGCGGCGTGCGGCGAGGCGGCGGAGGTCCCGAAGAAGCTGCGTTGTCCATAGGAAACGGTGGAGACGCCATCATAGGCTGAAAGATCCGGTTTGGTCTCACCGCCGGAAAAATCGCCACCGGGTCCGTTGACCGGACCGGCCGAGCTGAACGAACGATAGCCGTATGGCGAGGTGTAGCTGACGGCGGCCACCGCAACCACGATGTGGGCGTCACTGGGAAGGGTGAGCGAACCCTCGGCCACCCGGGTGTTGAGATCACTATCGAGACTGAAGAGCTCCATTTCGTGGATGCCGGCCACTCCCTCTCGACCGATCCTGACGCCGAAGCGGCCACCCTCCGGCGCGGTATAGGAGATGGTTTCGTACGGCGTCTGTGAGCTCAGCCCGGTCTGCGGTCGATCGGAAACTGCGACCTCGACCGGTTCGTCGCCATCGAGGTTAAAAAGATGCAGGCTGTAGTCCGATGACGGTGAGGACCAGTCATTCCAGACAATGTTGACCGAAACTCGATCATCTTCGGACATGGAGCTGACAAGGCTGTTGATATCAGTGCCGGGTGAGAACTCCACCCAGTTGTCGAAATTCTCGTCAACGCTCGTCCCCTGCCAATGTGAGCGGCGCTCGTTCCCCGCCGAGGTGACAAAGAGTGCGTCGGTTGCGGCGACAAAAGCGGTGATCTCGTCCGCCATCTGACCGGTGCCGTCCCCGGGCCCGGCGCCGAACCACCCGAGCGACATGGTGACCACATCGACTCCGAGACCGGAGAACCAATCCAGGGCGGCATAGAAATCGGTGGTGGAACGGATATGAGCGAGGAAGAGCTCGGCCTCGGGCGCGATATCGTGGATGATCTCGGCGCAACCGGTGCCGTGCACCTCGTCACCGTTCAGACTCGCACCGCCAAACGCCTGATAGGTCGTCTGGCCGGCGGGCGGCAGCTCGACACCGAGGAGGTCCGACCACCCGCCGAACTGGACATCGATGACGCCGACCTGGATCCCGGCTCCGGTCAGACCCTCGGCGTGCCAGGCATCGGCATTCATCACGGCCACCCCTTCCGAGGTCACCGCGAGGGTGGTCAATTTCAGCGGCGCAGCCGGAGGCGCCGGTTCGGGCAACTCCGCATAGTTCGGCCGCTCGACAGACACGACATCGGATCGCTGGGCAAGTTCAGTCAGGAGCGAGGGCGGAACGAACGCTTGGACCCGGCCCCGCGCCGCAAGCACAAAGGCCGCGTCATTTGATCGAAGCCAGTCCTCGATGACGGCCGTGCCGCGGCCATCGCTGATCGCAACCACCTGCACCCGGCCGTCTCGAACGGCGATTCCGAGATCTTTGGCGATCTCGAGCGGTCTCGCGCCGGTGACCACCGACCGCACCGAGTCGTCGAATCGATCCGCCGCCTCCAGGTTGGCGATTGCGGTGAAGATCAACAGAAAACACAGGGTGAGGCACCGAAACTTCATAGGTCTCCCTCTTTGGCTGACGGCCGAATGGTCAAAAAACGGGGCGAATTCGAATTCGACCCGGGACTCATTGTAGGCATAACCGCAACCGGCATGCGAGGCTTCCCTCTTCGCTGATATGCTCCATGACGAGCGCCAATCCGGAGGCCCCTCAATGAAGCTCACCCGCCAACGTCGCAAGACCACCGTCGGATCCATGGATTTCGAGGCCGCCCGGACCGCCGATGGGGTCGCCGAACTCTGGGCGGACGACGAGGACGCCCTCGCCTGCGCCCTCGGCGCCGTTCATGCCACCGACCGTCTGGTTCAGATGGTCATGGCCCGGATCGTCGGCCAGGGCCGGATCTCGGAGTGCCTCGCCGATGACGAAACGACGTTCGGGATCGATGTCTTCATGCGGAGCATGGGTTTTCGACGCCAAACCGAGCGACAGGTCGATGAATTGAATCCGGAGACCCGCCGTTTCGCGGAAGCTTATGCCGCGGGGGTCAACCATGTCCTGGAGTCAGAGGGTCGACCGCTCGAGTTCCGGCTGGTGGGTCACCGGCCCGAACCGTGGTCGGTCGCCGACACGCTGCTCACGGTCCAACTCATGTCCTACCTCGGGTTGGCGCAGTCACAACAGGACATGGAGAAGCTCATCATTCAGGCGATCCACGGTGGAACACCGGTGGAGGCACTGCAATGTCTGCTCGACCCCCATCTCGCAGACCTCGACAGCACGACCATCGATCTCATCCAGGGACTGCGTCACATCGAAGGCATCCTCCCAGCCGAGATCCGTTTTCTCCCGGGCGCGCCGAAGGTGGCCGCCAGCAACAACTGGGCGGTCGCGGGCAACCGGACCGCCTCCGGCAATGCGATCCAGTGCAACGATCCCCACCTCGAGTGCAACCGACTCCCTGCGATCTGGTACGAGGCAGTGATGCACACCCCCGACGACTACCAGGTGGGCGCCACCATGCCCGGGGTCCCGGGTCTGGTCATGGGTCGAACCCGATCGCTCTCCCTCGGTTTCACCTATGGCTTTATGGACATGGTTGATTTCTTCATCGAAGAATGCACCAACGGCGCGTGCCGACGTGGAAAGGGTTTCGAGCCCCTCGAGTGCAGAGACGAGACCATCCGACGGAAGAAGCACGACGATACCCGGATCACCATCCGCGAGAACGACCTCGGGGTGCTCGAGGCGGATCCCCTATGTGCCGAACTCGAAGACGGTCTCTATCTGACCCGTGCGTGGTCGGGCCACCGCACAGGCGCCGCCGCCTCCCTCGATGTGATCCGCCAAGTGCCGGAGGCGCGCACCGTGATGGAGGCGCAGCAGCTTCTTCGCCGGGTGGCCATCTCGTGCAACTGGGTTTTAGCCGACCGCGACGGCAACATCGGATATCAACAATCCGGGCTCCTCCCCGCTCGACGCCACTCCGGGGTCTTCCCGGTCCCTGCCTGGGATGAGGATCTCGTCTGGCGAGAGACCGTGGACGCCGACCGCCTGCTGGCCACGGTCAACCCGCCCGACGGGATCATCGCAACCGCCAACAATGATCTCAACAACCCCGCGGGGCCCATGGCGGTCAATCTGCCCATGGGTTCCTATCGGTTCGATCGGATCACCGAGTTGCTCGCCGCCAACGACCACCACGACACCGACAGCATGGCGGCCATCCAGAACGACCTCATCTCTTTGCAGGCGAAAAGGCTCATGGAGATCTGGCGGCCGTTGCTCCCGAACAGCATGGCCGGTCGCCTCCTCGCAGGTTGGGACTTCAGCTATGACACCGAGAGTCGAGGGGCCACCCTCTTCGAGACCGTCTACCACGAGGTGCTGACCCGTGTCTGCGGTGAGCGGCTCTTCGGCCGTGAGGCGTGGGAGACCCTCGTCGACGAGACTGCCATCCTCGCTGATTACTACCACTTCTTCGACGCCGTTCTCTTCCACGAGGATCCTTTCTGGTGGGGCGAGAACGGTCGCGAGGCCGTGTTGGGAACCGTCTTCACCGAACTCCTGACCGAGGTCGACATCTACGATGTCATGGCATGGGGACGACGACGCAAGGTCGAGATGAACAACATCTTCTTTGACGGCAAGCTCCCCGGGTTCCTGGGTTTCGATCACGGACCCATCGGGCTGCCCGGGTGCCGCGCCACCGTGGTTCAGGGCGGACTCTTCACCGCGCACGGCCGGACGACAACCTTTGCACCGTCGTGGCGATTCATCACCGATCTCGGCACCGACACCGTCCACACCGCCCTCGCCGGTGGCCCATCGGGGCGACGGTTTTCCAAGTGGTACAAGACCGACATCGAACGGTGGACACGTGGGGAGTACAAGCGGATGGAAATTCTCAATTCTTAATTTTGAATTATCCATCGCAAGGCCCGGCACCGGTCAATTCTTCGACTCTCCAACTCGGCAATCCAAGCCGGCATGGCGAGAGCTTGAAACACGGAGAGCACGGAGATTCACGGGGAAACCACGGAGTGCTTTTTGACTCATCGCAATGTAGCAAGAGCCGTACTCGGTAGAAATCTCGAGGGAGCCCGGGTAAATATTGCGATGCTCTGTGAAACCTCCGTGGTTCTCTGTGTCCTCTGTGTTTCAAACATCGCCTCGCACGAAGTCCTCAACCGCCGAATCCACCCTGCGATGAAACTCAAAACTAAAAACTAAGAACTGCGCCTTCCGCGCTGTGTCAACATGGATTCACGAACCAGAGGAGTCATCCATGAATCGGAAGCTCTGCTGTGCAGCGTTGTTCATCCTGGCCGGATCAACCGCAGCCGCGGTCGCTGGTCCGTACTCGATCGAAAACGGACACGTCGTAATTATGGGTCCGGGGTACCACACGGCCACCCCGATCGGAAACGGACCGCACAATGTCTCGACCATCGAGTTCTCGGTAGACGGATTCCTCTACGGTGTGAATCTGGACACCGACACTCTCGTGAAGATCGACCCTGCTACAGGTGTTTCGGAAACGGTGGGAACACTGGGAATCGATCTCATACTGGATGATATCGATCTCGACGAGGACGCCGCGGGACAGCTCTGGATGCTGGACTACAATCCGAGCGGGCCCGGGCTCTACACCATTGACCGAGAAACCGGCGCCGCATCGCTCTTCTGCGAGCCCGACAACCACCTCCTGGGCCTCGCGAGTCTCAACGGAAGCTTGTGGACCAGTGCAGGTATTCCGGATCCCCCGGATCCCGGGTGTGGTCTCGAGTACATCGACCACAATGGCGTTTTCGGGTATGACCTGGAGACGGGTCCGGACGGCTGGATTCACACCCTTTGGAGCCTCAGCGCTATGTGGGGGGGCGGGACCGGTTATTTTTCTCGCATCGATCCGGTAACGGGCACCGTTGACCACCTAGGGTCCTACCACAGTAGTCATGGTGTTCGCGGCTTGACCTTCGACCCGACTGAACAACCCACCCCGGCCGCCATCCCGGCCCTGGGTTGGGGCGGCCGTACGTTGTTCACGCTGCTGCTCGCCCTCGCCGGGGCCGTGATCCTGACGCACCCCTCTACCCGACGGTTCTGACATCCACGCACGAGTTTGAAACACAAAGGACACAAAGGACCGCAAAGGACTTCACGAAGCATCGCAGTTTCACCGCAACGACCGCCAAGCACACCAAGTGCATCGCGGGCGCATCGCAAATAGCACACGGATGAACACGGATTGACACGGATTCTCTCGAAGGTGGCGTCCGGATTCCGGTACGTGTGTCGACTTCGTGGCAACGTGGTCTGCTGCCGGTAGTTTGTCGAATTTGATCTCAGACGGATTTCACGGAACCAGGTCTTGAATCAGCAGGAATCTGAACGAGAAGGCTCCGTGCAAATCCGTTTCCGAATCCAGAACCACATCGTGAAAGCAACCAATCCCGCCGACACGAAGTTGTACAGCGACCGAGTCCCGCCAATCCACTCTCAAAAAGATCCGTGCAATCCGCGTTCATCCGTGTCGATCCGTGTCCCATTGAGATGGACCGAACGCGCTCAGTTCACCAAGCCGGCTTCTTCGTCCGGTGGAGACCCTGGCGGGGGTGGTGGCTGCGTGTCCGCGGCTTTACCGTTCCGCTTGGAGGTGTCGAACTCGAACTCGCAGCGTCCACCGGCAAGCAGCGGAATCAGTCCGTCCCGGGTCTCCTGACTCGCATCGACGCTAAGCGCTGCCGGGGGCACCAGACGCGCTCTGAATCGGCCGAGGCGGCGCAACTCGAATCTCACCGGCATCTCACCGGAGTGTTCGAGCAGAAACTCCCGGATCGCTTCCAACGCCTCATCGTCCATCGTGTCGAGATCGATGGTGATCCGCAGCCCGGCCGCCTTCTTTGAATCCATGGACATGAGATCCGCGACCTCTTCGACCATGAGTTCGACGTGGTCGCCATCGCCCTTGAGGGTTGCCGTGATCAAGAGTGCCGCACCGTCCTCGATCAACCGTTCGCAGGACTCGAAAGTATCGGGAAAGGCGACGGCCCGAACCGACCCGGTCGCATCCTCGAGTTGGAAAACGGCCATCCGACGGCCCTGGTTCCGGCCCTCCTTCTTGATCGGAATGACCTTGAGAGCCGATACCAACCCGCCGACAACCGCGGTCTCTGCGCCCTCCTGGAATCGAATGGGCAGATCGTTGATCGCGCTGTTGCCGTAGCGATCGAGCTGGGCACGATAGGCGTCGAGCGGGTGGCCGCTGAGGTAGAAGCCCAAAACCTCACGCTCCCAATCCAGTCGATCCTCATTTTCGACCCGCTCCGCTGATCTGATCTCACGTTCGAGGTTCTCGGATGGCAGATCCGAAAACAGAAACCCCTGGCCGAGCTCGCGCTGTTCCCGTTCACGGGTGGTCATTTCCACCAGTTGGTCCAGGTTTTCGAGCACGGGTTTCCGGCTCACCTTGAACCGGTCGAAGCACCCGGCTTTGGTCAGGCACTCGAGGGCTTTCTGATTGACCGCGCGGGCCGGCAGCGAACCCAGGCACTGGGAAAGCGATGTGAACCCACCAGTGGCCTCCCTGGCTTCCAGGAGGGGCTCGATGGCGGCATCCCCGAGACCCTTGATCGCGGTCAGCCCGAAGCGGATGTCACCGTTCTCTACCGAGAACGCGTGCAGCGAGGTGTTGATGTCCGGTGGCAGAATCTCCATCCCCATCTGCCGACACCGCCCGAGGTACTGGCTCAGCTTGTCGGTGTTCGATGCTTCGGATGTGAGCATGGCCGACATGAAATGAGCCGGATAGTGTGCCTTGAGATAGGCGGTCAGAAAAGCCACCTGGGCGTAGGCGACCGAGTGTGACTTGTTGAAGCCGTACTTGGCGAAGGGCACGATCTGGTTCCACAACTCGCGGACCTTGGCCTTCGGATGGCCCTTCGCCACCGCACCATCAATGAAATTCTGTCCCTCGCGGTCGATGATCTCCTGTTTCTTCTTGCCCATGGCCTTGCGGAGCATGTCGGCCTTCGCCATGGAGAACCCGCCGATCTCCACCGCGATTCTCATCACCTGTTCCTGATAGACGATGATGCCGTAGGTCTCGCCGAGAATCTTCTCCAGCTCGGGGAAGATGTACGTGATGGCTTTCTTGCCGTGCTTGCGATCGGTGTAGTCGTCGATGAACTGCATCGGGCCCGGTCGATAGAGGGCATTGAGCGCCGCCACATCCAGGAAGACCTCGGGTCGGACCTTGCGCAAAACCTCCTTCATCCCCGATGACTCGAACTGGAAGATCCCGTCGGTGTCACCGGAGGAAAAGAGTTCGAAGACCTTCGGATCGTCGAGGGGAACTTCGTCGAGGTCGAAGTCGGGGTCAACCTGAGCCCGGATCGAATCCACCGCGTCCGCGATCACGGTCAGTGTGCGAAGCCCGAGGAAGTCCATCTTCAGCAGGCCAAGCGTCTCGACATCGTCCTTATCGAACTGGGTCGCGACGTCACCGTGTGATGTGCGTATCAACGGCACGAGATTGACCAAGGGCTCGGGAGTGATGACAACGCCGGCGGCGTGCACTCCACAGTGCCGAGCCTTGCCCTCGATGCGAGTCGCGGTTTCCACCAGGGTCCGAACGTCATCGTCTCCATCGACCAGTTCTCTGAGCTGCGGCGAGTCCTCAAGCGCCTTCTCGATGGTGATGTTGAGGTCATCGGGGATCAACTTGGCGATTCGATCCACATCACCAAACGGCATCCCCATCACACGGCCGACATCACGGATCGCCGACTTGGCTTTGAGGATGTTGAAAGTCGCGATCTGGCACACCGATTCCTCACCGTAAAGTTCGCGGACGTAGTCGATGACTTCCTCACGACGGCGCTGGCAGAAATCGATGTCGATATCAGGCATCGAAATCCGCTCCGGATTGAGGAATCGTTCGAAGAGCAGGTCGTACTCGAGTGGATCAATATCGGTGATTCCAAGCGCATATGAAACCACCGATCCGGCGGCCGAACCGCGTCCAGGACCCACGGGAATCTTCGCCTCCCTGGAATGCCGGATAAAATCCCAGACCACGAGAAAATACCCAGGGAAACCCATCCGCCGAATGATGTCCAACTCCTCATTCAGTCGTGTTTCGTAGTCCTCGTCCGGGTGCATTCTTGGAGCGGGTTTGTTCAATCGGGCCTCGAGGCCGTCACGGGTGCATTTCTCGAGGAAAGACTCAATGGAGTATCCATCGGGAACCGGATAGTTGGGCAGGTGAAGCGTGTCGGTATCGAAACGCACATGGCAACGTGAGGCGATTTCGCCCGTTCGTTCGCACACACCGGGATAATCCGAAAAAAGAGCCTCCATTTCCTGACCACTTTTGACATAGAACTCGGCATTGTAGGCAGAGTTCTGATGAAGCTCTTCAAGGGTTCGGTTGAGACCGATCCCGAGCATGACCCGGTGGGCAAACAGGTCTTCACGCTTGTGGAAATGGCTATCGTTTGTCGCCACCATCTCGATCCCGGTCAAACGGGAAAGATCACTCATCCCCTGCCGGACAAACTCCTCGTCTTTGGTGCCGTGATTCTGAATCTCGAGAAAGAAGTTGCCCTCACCGAGAATTTCGCGGTAGGTCTCTGCCGCGACTCTCGCCCCTTCCGAGTCTCTATCAAGCAGGAGACGGGAGACTTCGCCGGAGAGACAAGCAGAAAGACCTATGAGTCCTTCGGAGTGCTCGGCCAAGACTTCCTTGGAGATCCTCGGCTTGTGATAGAAGCCCTTGAGAAATCCTTCGCTCACCAACCACATGAGATTCCGATAGCCGCGATCGTTTTCCGCAAGCAATACCAAGTGGTCATACGGACGACGACGCCCCGGAATCGGAGATCGCTCCAGATGGTCGCCCGGGGCGACATAGACCTCACATCCGATCACCGGCCGAAGACCGGCCTTCAACGCGGCGTTGTGGAATTGAAATGCGCCGAAGATATTGCCGTGATCGGTGATCGCCACCGCCGGCATCTCGTAGCCGGAGACCTGATTTACGAGTTCGGGAATGCTGATAGTCGAATCAAGAAGGGAGTAGTGAGTGTGGAGGTGGAGGTGAACAAAATTGGAAGTCTCTTTTCGCGCCATGACGCCATGATAACCCGTGCCGACCTCTCTTTGGAGACGCTCCCACGTCGCCCTTGCATGAATCGCCTGACCACCGGGGTTTCACCAGGGTCTTCGGCTTCCCAGGCGATGGAATTCGGCGAGATTCCAGCAGGTCAACAATCATGGATAATCGGGATCGTCCACGAATCCAACCGTTTGATGGAATCTCACGAACGTTCCTCTTTCTCTGCTGATCATCCATTTGAATGCAGGCCCAGATGTCTGAGAGGCATTCCGCGAAAGAACCGACGACAATCCAACAATTCGATTTGAGATTTATTGACATAATTTCATTCAATAAATTTTCATAAATTTTGAATATTTCGCTTGACAATCAATCTCCTATCCTTCATTCTGTATTTGTCAATGCTAAACATACACAAAGAAACCAAACAATCGAGGCCACCGGAAGTTCAACCCGAGCACTCGATTATCCGGGTTTATCGGAGGCACGCCGCACGAGCCATTTCCGAGGAGAGATGGGAAGTTGCGGAGATTTTTTTTGATCGAATCCTGGATGTTTCACCAAAGCTGACGGAAGCCTGGTTGATGAAGGGCCTGCTTCGTCAGTATTGCCGAGAAGATGATCATGCCGCGATTCATTGTTATCGCAAAGTCATTGATCTTTGCGGTGGAGATGTTTGTCATCCTCACGCACAACGAGCGCGGGCATCTCTCGGACGTCTGATGACTGTTTAGGGTTGACCGAAGCTGAAACAAGCGACGCGATTTTCGGCTTGCCTGCAACTCATTCCCCTTCCATATCGCTCATCGCAGTTTCACCGCAAAGGCGCGAGGAACATCGCAAAGAGCATCGCATTTTCAACCCATCACAACATCTAATTGAGAGCTCAGCCTCTTCTCTTGCAAAGTCCGAGAATCGGACACTGAAGTCTTCCGACCCACCTCACCATCAGGCCGGCGAGACGCCGGCCCTACAATGGACCTCGGCTCTTTGTAGTGCTGGCGTCTCGCCGGCACAGAGATCACGAACAGGCGGGAAGCCCGGTCCACAAAGCTGGCCTTAACACCTTGATCTGCGCCGAAATTCTCCGCCGAATGCGCACATGGTCGCGTGATAGCATGATCGCCGTGCGCCATTGGGCGTCTGGAGGGGAACATGGGGAACGAGATCGGACGCGAGGTGGTCCTTCACCACCGAGACGGTTCAACACTCCGGAGAACGCTCCTCAGGGAGTTCAGCCCGAGCGATCATTGTGTCGATGTCAAAACCGCCGATGGCGAGGATCTCCGGGTCGAATTCGAAGGGCTGAAGGCGGTGTTTTTCATCAAGGACCCACTTCGGCGCGATCTCGAGGTGCAGATCTCTTCCATGGATATCCACACGCGCGGCAGCGCGGCCTCCGCCAGAGTGGAGTTCTTCGACGGCGAAGTCGTCCACGGCCGAGTTGCCCAGTACTCGGTCGAGGAACATGGTTTTTTTCTCTTTCCGACGGGCCCGGAGAGCAACAACGAGAAGATCTTTGTCGTGGTCCAGGCTCTCAAAACCCTCTATGTCGAGACCCTGGCCGACGGCGAATCCTGATCCGAGGGTCAATGACACGTCGGTTGAGAGTCGCCGCCGCATTCGTTCTAACGGTGACGGCGTTTGGGGTTTCCGACGTGCAGGGACAGGGCCGGGCAATGGATCGCCTCGAGGCTCTCAATCAGGCTCTATCGGGCTCATCGGCGTGGCACGCTGAATTCGACCAGGAGTACATCCCCGTTGGGATGACAACGGGCGAGAAGGCACACGGACAAGTCTGGCTGGCCTGGCCCGATCGCGCCCTCTTTCACACCGGCGAGCCACCTTTCCGGCTCATGGGTTTCCAGGGCCGAACGGTTCGGCTGGTCGATCTCCCCGACGAAACCTGCGATGAACACCAGCTCTCGGATCGCGAGTGGGAGCGGGTGCCGCTGGCGGCGGTGCTCGATCCCCGCGGGGCACTGGTGCACTTCGACATCATCGAGGGGACCGATGCCGGGATCATCTTGATTCCCAAGCAGGCCGGAGGCGTGGACCGCGTCGAGGTCATTCTCGGTGAGGACAATCTGCCCGACGAGGTCTCGATCTGGGATCCACAAGGTGCGGTGAACTGCCTCGAATTCTCCGGTTGGACAAGGTCGAAGGAACCGCCCGATGGCGCGTGGCTTCCGGCAGCACCTGCAAATGTCGAGTGCGCGACGGACCCGGGGCCGATGGACTGAAAATCGAGCGACTTGGAGTTCGGTTCTCGTTGCATTTTTTGTCTCTCGTCCCGATCCGGATGAGCGCACGAACAACCAGCAACGAGTGACGAGTCACGAGAAACGAGCACCCGCCTGAAGGCCGGATGCCGTGTTATCCTTCGCGGGTTATGAAGGCGGTGTCTTCGCTCCAACGTTCTATGCAGATCCGAGAGATCTTCTGGCCGATCTTGGGCCGACTCAAAAACGTCGAGGAGTTCTTCGACCGGGAGTTCAAACAGACCGAACCCATGGTTCGCGATGTCTGCACCTATGTCCTCGGCAGCGGCGGCAAACGACTCCGCCCCGCCCTCGTCCTCTTGATCAGCCGGATGCTCTCCTACAAGGGCGAGCGCGATGTCCGTTACGGCGCGGTGATCGAGATGATCCACACCGCAACGCTCATCCACGACGACATCATCGATGGTTCAGATCTCCGACGGGGTCGGCCGACGGCCAACAACCGCTGGGGAAACCAAAGCGCAGTTCTCGTCGGGGACTGGCTCTACAGCCGAGCCATGGATCTCTGTCTCGAACTCGGTGACGTGGATGTCATGCGCCAGCTGGTCACGGCGACGCTGCGGATGACCGAAGGTGAGATTCTCGCCGATCAGGAACGAGGTCGCCTCGCCATCGACGACACGACCTACATGGACATCACCCGACGCAAGACGGCCGAACTCTTTGCCGCAGCCTGCGCCATTCCAGCTCTCTTCCAACCGTCCACCCTCCACCTCACCGAGCCCCTGGCCGAGTTCGGCCGTGATCTCGGGATTTGTTTTCAGTTGGTGGATGATCTGCTCGACTTCACGTCGGAGCGGGAGAAGCTCGGGAAGCCGGTGATGGCCGACCTCCGAGAGGGCAAGGCGACGCTGCCCATCATTCTCTTGCTTCCACGACTCGACGGACGCCAGACCGAACAACTTCAATCGGTCGCCTCGACCGGCAAATTCGAGACGATCTCGGTCGAAGAGGTCCTGGAGTTGGTCCGCACTTCCGGTGTCCTCGAAGAGACGCAGCGCCGCGCCCGGTTCTTTGCTGATCGGGCATTGCTGCGCACCGAAGGGTTCCCGGAGGGTCCGGAGAGGGAAGCCCTGGCCAAGGCCACCCGCCTGCTCCTCGAACGCGGGATGTAGTCAAGCAGGCCCGCAGTTCCTACGGGACCGTAGTTCTGACTTCACCGCTCCGAATTGAAACACAAAGTGCACAAAGACCCACAACGAGGGCCACAAAGCATCGCTTTTGAAAGTCGGACCTCGGATCCTCGGTGCCATACGACTTTGTGGGCCGACGGTTGTGGATTCAGCGGATTGTTTGAAACGCAAAGATCGCTACGACCGCTATGGCCATCGCAAAGAGACCATTCCAAAAAGTCATCGCAACAGGGGCTGGATGATGGCATCTGGTTTAATGGACAATCTTGCGAGGCGATCATCGTTTCAGTGAATCTGATCGCTCGACCCTCGACGAGTTCCCGCGATGGTGTGATGGGTCAATAGTGCGATGTCCTTTGCGATAGTCATTGCGATCATCGCGGTCTTTGCGGTAAAACTGCGATGTGTCCTTTGGGTTGAAACACAAAGATCGCGAAAATCCACAAAGACGACACAAAGGTCGGTACTTGACTCATCGCAAGGCCCTGAGTGCCTTCAAGGTCGGAGGGAGCCCGGGTCAAGAAATGCGATGCTTCGTGGACCCTTCGTGGTCCTTTGTGTCCTTTGTGTTTCAATCCGCGATGGGCAGGACCTCAGTGCCGGAAGTGTCGCCTCCCGGTCATGACCATGGCGATCCCGAGCCGGTTGCACGCGGCGATCACATCTTTGTCGCGGATCGATCCCCCCGGTTGGATCACTGCCCGGATCCCCGCCTCGTACAGGGCTTCCACCCCGTCCGGGAACGGAAAGAACGCATCCGATGCGGCGACGCTGCCGGTGAGATCGTGGCCGTGTTCGACCGCCTTCGCCACCGCGATCTTCGCCGCATCCACCCGGCTCATCTGACCGGCGCCGATACCGAGGATCTGATCGGTGGCGCCGACAACGATGGCGTTGGATCCGACATGCTTGACCACCCGCCACGAAAGCTCGAGCGCCTTGGACTCGGCGGCGGTCGGGCCGCGTTCGGTAGCGACATCTCGGGCTTCGCCCTCCCAACCGGCATCCCTCTGCTGGACGATATACCCGCCGTCGATGTCGCGAATGACGGTGCCGGACGCCGCCGCCGGCTCAGCCCGGAGGACCCGGAGATTTTTCTTCTTGGCAAAGATCTCGAGAGCAGGGGCATCGAAACCCGGCGCCACCACGACCTCGGCGAACTGCTCAACCACGACCTCGGCGAAGGCGGCATCCACTTTCCGGTTGGCGACGATCACACCGCCGAAGGCAGAGATCGGATCGGTCGCTCGGGCGATGCGGAACGCCTCGGTCATGTCGTCGGCGAGTCCGACCCCGCACGGATTGGCGTGTTTGATGATCGCCACACCGGACGAGGGCAGATCCCAAACCAACCGCCACGCCCCGGTTGCGTCCCCTAAGTTATTGTAAGAGAGCCCCTTGCCCTGATACTGGTGAGCACCGGCGAGACCAGTCGCGTCGTCGCGTCGGGCGACAAGACCCCACTGGTGCGGGTTCTCGCCATAGCGCAGAACCTGCTCGTCGCTTTCGAGCAGGTCACCGGCGACCGCCGCCGAAAACGACTTCCGTTCGGCGCCCATGAGTTCCGGAAGGTGTGCGGCGATGGTCGCGTCGTAGGCCGCCGTGTGGCGATAGGTCTTGACCGCCAACATCCTTCGGGTCTCCTCGGTCACGCCACCATCCTCCAGCTCACTCAGCAGCCGCGGGTAGTCGGCCGGATCCACCACCACAGCCACCCGGGCGTGGTTCTTCGCCGCAGCCCGAAGCAGGCTGGGGCCACCGATGTCGATCTGCTCCACCGCATCCTCGAGAGCGACACCCTCGCGGGCCACGGTCTCGCGGAACGGGTAGAGGTTCACCACCACGAGATCGATGGCCGGGATATCGTGGTCGGCGAGTTGCGCCGAGTGGTCATCGGTTGGGGCGGCGAGAATCCCGGCAAAAATACGAGGGTGCAGGGTCTTCACCCGGCCATCGAGGATCTCGGGAAAACCGGTGTGATCACCGACCTCCACGACCTCACAGCCGGCTTCGCGAAGACTGCGCGCCGTGCCGCCGGTGGAAAGCAGCTGCCAACCGAGTTCTTCGAGCCTGGACCCGAGGACATCGAGACCCTTCTTGTCGGATACCGAGATGAGCGCGATTTTCGCCATTCAAGCCTCCCTTGACGGGCGGATTGTACACACACATGCAGCACAAATTATGAATTTTGAATTATGAATTTTGAATTTCATCGCAATCGCCTGGTTCCTGAGGGCTCCACGAGGTCCTGCCCATCGCGGATTGAAACACAAAGTACACAAAGGGCGGGATACCGAGGACATGTGTCTCGTGGCCTTCGGCTCAACAAAAGCGGCTGCCTGCAGCCCACTGATTGAAACGCAAAGACCGCGATGATCGCAAAGACCATCGCAAAGGACATCGCACTATTGACCCATCGCACCATTTCATTGAGGGCTTTCACTTCCGCATCAATGATCGATG
>RCNF010000242.1_pt1 | contig 26750 bp, 20 predicted proteins | sample 2041311 | NCBI WGS metagenome assembly RCNF01 (sample SAMN09708228, study PRJNA481090) | Marine sediment metagenome, whole genome shotgun sequencing project. | biome: marine sediment; feature: ocean; material: sediment; isolation source: Sewage treatment plant 2 marine sediment (STP2) ... | reverse complement strand
GATCTAACCGGTGTATTTGGTTTAAAAAATATGGGTGGTATAGGTATATCATTCGGTCTTGACAGAATTTATTTGGTATTGGAAGAATTAGGGTTGTTTAAGGCTGTAATTTTGGCAAAACCAACGATTTTATTCTTAAATTTTGGTGAGAATGAGGCCTTGTATTGCATGGAAGCCCTGAAAAAGTTACGTGCACTTGACATAAAATCAGAGATATATCCTGATAATACTAAATTAAAAAAACAAATGAATTATGCCAATAAACGGGGTATTCCATTTGTGGTTTTTGTGGGTTTGTCTGAATTAGAGAATGATAATTTTACGTTGAAAAATATGAGTAGCGGTGAGCAAAAAGAATGTAATTTTGCCGAACTGTTACAAACAGTGAAGAATTTGTAATTTGAAAAATTAATGAAAATGTTTGAAGGAAAAAATAGTAAGTTAATCGATGAAATTGGCGATGATCATATAGCAACATCAGCTAAAACTCCCTTGCGAGATGATGCTTTTGAAATTTCTGATGCGAAAAAAATACAAACCATAGAGGAAGATGTTGCCCATATATTACATACATTGGGAATGGACTTAACAGATGATAGCTTAAAGGGAACACCCCGTAGAGTTGCCAAAATGTTTGTAAAAGAAATTTTTAGCGGGTTAAATCCTGATAAAAAACCAGAACCTTCAACTTTTGATAATAATTATAAGTATGGTGAAATGCTGGTAGAAAAGAATATAACAGTTTATTCAACTTGCGAGCACCACTTATTACCAATTGTAGGCAAGGCACACGTGGCCTATATTTCTAATGGTAATGTTATTGGTTTATCCAAAATGAACCGTATAGTTGATTATTATGCAAAACGACCTCAGGTACAGGAAAGATTAAACATGCAGGTAGTTCAAGAACTTCAACTTGCATTAGGTACTGAAGATGTTGCTTGTGTAATAGACGCAAAACATTTATGCGTTAATTCTCGTGGAATTAGGGATGTGGCAAGCAGCACGGTAACTTCAGAATTTGGAGGTAAATTTAAAGATGACGCTATAAAAAGGGAGTTTTTAGATTATATTAAGATGGATACGGATTTTGAAGATCTATAATTATAATTTACTTAAAAAATCCATCGTATCAACCCCATCTGCATAATCTGTTAGAGAGGGTTCTTGAGTTTTCCCAAAAGGAACAGCGTTCTTTATTGTGTTACTAACGATACATTGAATATCATCTTCGTCAGACTTAAGTTTTGCTATGAGCTTGTCGTTGTTATCATAATATTCATAAAATAGCGTTGCAATTGGTGAGGAGTAACTGGCATCTTCTTTTAACATCAAAAAACCATTTTCCAGTAAATCGAATTCACTCATTAAATAGACTGTCTTATTATAATCGTAGTTGTTTTGATATTTTATGTAGTTAATTATATCACCATAGTCGTAGATCGCTTTAAATAATTTGTCAAAATCATAATTCTTGGGCACAAATAACTTTGAAACACTCCTGCATCCTAACCCGAAATATCTGAATATATCTTCACCCAATTTCTTGAGTTCTTCATTAGATTCATTCCCAGTTAGTACGGCAACCGCATTTCTATTTTTACGGATGATGTTTGGGTATTTGCCAAAATAATATTCAAAATAACGAGCAGTATTATTGCTTCCAGTTGCTATGGCGGCATCAAAATCATCCAACCTTTCTTCTGTGAACTGTATAGTTCCTTTAAATTGAGGCTCTATGTGCTCTAAATATTTGGCAATTAATGGTAAGAAGTGTTTATCGTTAGATGATTGTTTTACAATGACTTTGTTTCCTGAAAGCAATACCGATAGAAAATCATGAAAACCAACCAATGGAATGTTTCCAGCCATAATAATAGCAACAGTTTTTGTTTTGTTTTGTTCTAAAGAGTAGGATGATACCCAATTAATTAAGTTGCTTTTATTCAAGGTTTTAGACCAATTTTCAAAAGCATATAATATATTGTCTTCAGTAAACCAGCCATTAGTTTCTTTTGCCCTTTTTATTTGAAGATTAAAAGGATCGAAAAACAATTCATTATATAAAATAGATTTTTTTTCTTCGATTTTTTTTCTAGAAAATTGACCTAAAAATTCACCTAATTTTGAAAAAGCTTCAATTCGTTTTTCCAGTAACATTTTATTGTTGAATTTAAATGCTGAATATGTATATTTGCCGTGCAAATTTAGTGGAAAAAATATTATGGCGATTATAATAACTGATGAATGTATAAATTGTGGAGCTTGTGAGCCTGAGTGCCCAAATACTGCAATTTATGAAGGAGCAGAAGATTGGAGATATAAAGATGGTACTACACTTTCAAACGATGTTGTTTTGCCAAATGGGAAAAAAGTTAATGCTGATGATGAGCAAGAACCCATAAGTGATGAGATCTACTATATAGTACCTGATAAATGTACCGAATGTAAAGGATTTCATGACGAGCCTCAATGTGCCGCTGTTTGCCCAGTAGATTGTTGTGTGCCCGATGATGAACATGTTGAAACAGAAGAAGAACTTCTAAAGAAGCAGCGATTTATGCATAACGATTAATTGATATAGATTTATTAAAGATCGAAATCCTAAAACACTTATTTTAGGATTTTTTATTTTAATTCTTAGATAAGTAAATACTATATTTGCACCGCTAAAAATTGGAATATATGAAATCGAAATAACTTTAGTTATAAGATTACTTTTGACCAAAGCGTTAATACAGAAATTATCATATGAAAGCCGGAATTGTAGGATTACCAAATGTTGGAAAATCAACTTTATTTAATTGTTTATCAAATGCGAAGGCACAAAGTGCCAATTTTCCTTTTTGTACTATAGAGCCAAATATTGGAGTTGTAAATGTACCTGATAAGCGACTTGAAAAATTAGAAGAGTTGGTAAATCCAGAGCGTGTAATTCCCGCAACGGTAGATATTGTTGATATAGCCGGTTTGGTGAAAGGAGCCAGTAAAGGTGAAGGTTTGGGAAATAAGTTTTTAGGAAATATCCGGGAAACAGATGCGATCATTCATGTATTAAGATGTTTTGATAATGATAATATAATCCATGTAGATGTTACTATTGATCCTATTAGAGATAAAGAAACTATTGATATAGAATTGCAGTTTAAAGATCTTGAAACTGTAGAAAAAAAACTGGATAAGGTAAAAAGAGTAGCAAAAATTGGTGATAAAGATGCAGTAAAAGAAGAATCTGCCTTGTTAAAAGTTAAAAATGGATTAGAAAGTGCTATTTCTGTGAGAGCAATTGAATTGACAAACGCAGAGCGGGAAGAATTTATTAAACCTTTACAATTGCTTACCGATAAACCAGTTTTATATGTTTGTAATGTAGATGAAGCTTCTGCAAAAAATGGGAACGCATACGTTGAAAAAGTCAAAAAAGCAGTGGCAAATGAAAACGCAGAAGTGATTGTTCTGGCAGTAGCAACTGAAGCTGATATAACAGAATTAGAAACTTATGAAGAGCGGCAGATGTTTCTTGATGATCTGGGGTTAAACGAACCTGGAGCTTCTGTACTTATTAGGGCTGCTTATAAATTATTAAATTTACAAACCTATTTTACTGCTGGTGTTAAGGAAGTAAGAGCCTGGACCATACATATTGGTGATACGGCACCACAAGCAGCTGGCGTAATTCATACGGATTTCGAAAAGGGATTTATCCGTGCAGAAGTCATGAAATACGATGATTTTGTAAACTATGGCAGTGAAGCTAAAGTGAAAGAAGCCGGTAAATTGGCAATTGAAGGAAAAGAGTATGTTGTTCAGGATGGTGATATAATGAACTTTAGATTTAATGTTTAACTACATTTAATGAAATTTCAACTTAATGGTTTAGATGCTAAAAGTAATGCCAGGGCAGGTAAAATTACCACTGATCATGGTGTTATAGAGACTCCTATTTTTATGCCAGTTGGCACTGTTGCTTCTGTAAAAGGAGTACATCAACATGAATTGATAAAAGATATCAATGCCGATATTATATTAGGTAATACTTATCATCTTTATCTTCGACCTAAGACTGAAATATTAGAGCAAGCAGGTGGTTTGCATAAATTTATGAATTGGGATCGTCCTTTACTGACAGATAGTGGGGGGTATCAAGTGTATTCATTATCAGGTAATAATAAAATTAATGAAGATGGTGTAAAGTTCAAATCCCATATTGATGGTTCTACCCATTTCTTTTCACCAGAAGCTTCGATGGATATTCAACGTAGTATTGGTGCAGATATCATAATGGCATTTGACGAGTGTACTCCTTATCCTTGTGAATATGAATATGCTAAAAAATCAATGCATATGACTCATCGTTGGTTAAAACGGTGTATTGAATATTTAGATAAAAATCCTGTTAAGTATGGTTATCAACAAACGTTTTTCCCAATTGTTCAAGGTAGCACTTATAAAGATTTACGTAAAATGTCAGCCGAATTTATTGCATCTGTAGAAGCAGAGGGTAATGCCATTGGTGGGCTATCAGTAGGTGAACCGGCAGAAGAAATGTATGCAATGACTGATCACGTTTGTAATATTTTACCTAAAGACAAACCAAGATATTTAATGGGCGTCGGTACACCAATAAATATTTTAGAAAATATTGCCTTGGGTATTGACATGTTTGATTGTGTAATGCCAACCAGAAATGGAAGAAATGGTATGCTATTTACTGCTCATGGCACAATTAATATTAAAAATAAAAAATGGGAGGATGATTTCTCACCAATTGATGAGATGAATATCACCATGGTCGATACAGAATATTCTAAAGCATACTTAAGACATTTATTTATATCAAAGGAGTATTTAGGTAAACAAATCGCGACGATCCATAATCTTGGGTTTTATTTATGGTTGGTTCGTGAAGCTAGAAAGCATATATTAGCAGGAGACTTTACAAGTTGGAAAAATACTATGGTAAAACAAATGGATAAACGCCTGTAAACATTGCGAATTTTAGACAAATACATATTAAAAAAATATTTCACATCGTTTATATTTGTATTAGTTATACTTATACCAATAGCTATTGCAATTAATGTTTCGGAAAAAATTGACAAGTTTTTACAACATGCAGATTTAGGGTTTGCTGAAATAGTTACAGATTACTATATTCCTTTTATCGTTTATTATGGTGCAACTTTTATGCCTTTGGCGCTATTTATTTCAACTATTTTTTTGACCTCCAAATTAGCTTCAAATACTGAAATTGTTGCGATACATGGAGCGGGTATTTCATATAACAGGCTACTCAGACCTTATATAATTGGAGCAATAGTTATAGGTTTAATTTCCTTCATTGGGAATCATTTTATAGTACCTCATTCTAATAAATCTTTTGAAGAATTTGAAGAGGCATATCTTCGAAAAACAAAGAAAACGCAAAACAATGTTAGTAACGTAAGTTTACAATTAACTGAAAATGATTATGTTTATTTTAGAAATTTTAATTTCAAAACAAATAGGGGTTTTGATTTTTCTTATGAAATTTTTGACGGACTGCATTTAAAATATAAAATGATTGGGCAGAGCATCAAATGGAATGAAAAAGATAGCACGTATACTATATCAAATTTTAGAGAACGTAAAATATTCAATCCAAATGATAGCATACGATCTGGTAGAAAATTAGATACAACTTACAATTTTTTCCCAAAAGATCTATTGTATGTTGGTTATTTGGCTCAAGAAATGCCTTCATTTCAACTTGCTAATCATATTGAAAAATCTGAAAATAGGGGAGTAAAAAATTTAAATAAATATAAGGTTGAATTATATAAACGTACCAGTTTGCCATTCTCTTCATTAATTCTGACCATAGTTGCGGTTTCACTTGCTGCAAGAAAGAGAAGAGGAGGTATGGGTATTGGTTTAGCTGTTGGTGTTAGCCTAATGTTCTTATATATATTTTTTATGAAAGTTTCGGAAGTTTTAGGTGCCGGAGCAACTTACAATTCGCTACTTATGGTATGGATTCCCAATATTTTATTCGGACTTTTAGCAATTTATCTCTATTTTAATGCCAAACAATAAATTAAAAAATAATCTCCATTTACATTTTTTAGTTTTCATAGCTGGATTTACGGCCATATTAGGAGAGTTGATTTCAATTAAGGCTGTTCCTTTGGTTTGGTACCGAATGGTTATCGCAGGGATAATAATGTTTCTATATATTAAAATCGCTAAAATAAATACCAAGGTTCCAAAATCGGCAATACTAAAATTTTTCATGGCTGGAATCATTATTGCCCTTCATTGGATAACCTTTTTTGCAGCGATAAATCAAGCCAATGTTTCCATTGCACTTGCCATGTTCTCAACCGGAGCCTTTTTTGCTTCTCTGATTGAACCTATTTTTTATAAGCGTAAAATAAATCGATATGAAATTCTTTTTGGATTAATGGTGTCAATCGGAGTTTATATAATTTTAGATAGTGAAATAAAATATCTTACAGGCATATTATTAGGAATATCGGCAGCATTTTGTTCTGCACTGTTTGCCGTAATAAATGGTAGGTTTGTTGAAAAATATGATGCTTCTGTTATTTCATTCTATGAGTTTATAGGTGGTGTTGTTTTCATTTCAGTCTTCTTATTCTTTACGAATGATGGTTTTAGTCTAGAATTCTTTCAATTGGTATCTGAAGATTGGTTGTATATATTGATATTAGCCTCAATCTGTACGGCTTATGCATTTATAGCCAGCGTACATATTATGAAGTATATAAGCCCATTTACGGTTATGCTAACCTATAATTTAGAACCTATTTATGGAATAATTCTAGCAATTGTGATCTTTGGAAGTGACGAAATTATGAGTGCAAATTTTTATTATGGTGCTATTCTTATATTATTTACTGTTTTAATTGATGGATTAATGAAACGCAAGCCCAATATATTTAGTAAAAAAGTCAAAGATTAACATTAAAAACGCAATTAATTCTTATTCATTTGCCCCTTATTGTTTTCATTTTGAATTTAAAGGAACCGCCCTAAGTTATAAAGACAAAGTTTATATATTTGTATAACCTAACTAAAACTATCCAATGGAATATTTAGATTTTGAAAAACCCATACAAGAACTTGAAGAACAATTATCAAAATGTATAATTATTGGTAAAGAGAGTGATGTTGATGTTTCTGAAACTTGCGAGCAGATAGAAAAAAAACTAGTACAAACAAAAAAAGACATATTTAAAAATCTGACTGCTTGGCAAAGAGTTCAGCTCTCACGACATCCTGATAGACCGTACACATTAGATCATATTAGTGCCCTTGCTGGAGAAACTTTTATGGAATTACATGGTGATAGAACGGTAAAAGATGACAAGGCTATGATTGGGGGCTTGGGAAAAATTGGTGATCAATCATTTATGTTCATAGGTCAGCAAAAAGGTTTTAATACCAAAACCCGGCAATATCGAAATTTTGGAATGTCTAACCCTGAAGGATATAGAAAAGCTTTACGTTTAATGAAAATGGCAGAAAAATTTGATGTTCCTGTCGTAACATTATTGGATACACCAGGGGCATATCCTGGTTTAGAAGCCGAAGAACGTGGACAAGGAGAGGCTATTGCTAGAAATATCTTAGAAATGACTCGTTTGAAAACTCCCATCATAACTGTCGTGATTGGCGAAGGAGCTTCAGGTGGTGCCTTAGGAATTGGCGTAGGAGATCGAGTTTATATGATGGAAAATACCTGGTATACCGTAATTTCTCCTGAATCTTGTTCATCAATTTTATGGCGTAGTTGGGAATACAAAGAACAGGCTGCCGAAGCGTTAAAACTTACGGCGATTGATATGAAAAAGCTCAAATTGATAGATGGGATTATTAAAGAACCTTTTGGAGGAGCGCATCGTAATAGAGAGGAAGCCTTTAAAATAGTAGAAAAGCAGATTGTAAAAGCTTACGATGAATTGAAAACTTTATCAAAAGCAGATTTAGTTAAAAAGCGTATGGATAAATATGAGGCAATGGGTGAGTATAACAAATAGTTATGATGCTCCTGTTAGGAACTTGACATTCTTATTCAAAATTTAAACCTATGAAAGTTTTATCTGCTCAACAACTTTATAAAGCAGACCAAATTACAATTAAAAAAGGTGGAATTACAGCCGTTGAATTGATGGAGCGCGCAGCAACTTTATGCTTTCAATGGATTCATAACAGACTTCAAGGTAATTCAGTTCCAATACAAATATTTTGCGGAACAGGTAATAATGGCGGTGACGGACTTGTCATAGCCAGACATCTTAAACAGCACGGATATGATGTTCATACTTATATCGTTAATTGTGGCAATAAGCGTTCCGATGAATTTTTAGCAAATTATGAACGATTAAAAGAAATAGGGGTCTGGCCAGAAATGATTACTTGCAGTTCTGAATTTCCAAAAATTGCAGAAGATGATATGATTATTGATGCTATTTTTGGATTGGGTTTGTCAAGGAGTCCTGAGGGAATTTTAAAAGAAACTATTCAATTTATCAATAATACAAATTCTTATGTGCTCTCCATTGATTTCCCTTCCGGATTATTTGCTGATAAGGCCGTAACAGATGTTGATTCCGTTGTAAAAGCATACCAAATTTTAACTTTTCAGACCCCTAAATTGGCATTTTTATTACCTGATAATCAAGAGTTTGTTGGTAATTGGGATGTCATTGATATAGGTTTAGATACTGAGTATTTAAGTACTGTAGAAACCGATGTTTATCTCACCTATCAACCAGACGCACAACTTTTATATAAGTTTCGAGACAAATTTTCACATAAGGGTAATTTTGGGCATTCTCTAATAATTGGTGGAAGTTTTGGTAAAATTGGGGCTGTTTTATTAGCATCTAGAGCAGCGTTAACAATAGGTAGTGGTTTAGTAACGGCTTATCTCCCTAAATGTGGTTATCAAATTATACAGACAGCATTACCTGAAGTAATGGTAGAAGTGGATGCTGAAAATGAATTACAGTATTTCAATTCTAAAATACAAGCTACTACTATTGGTATAGGGACAGGAATGGGTACCCATGCAAAAACTGTGGAAGGGCTTAAACAATTTCTTCAAAAAAATAAGCTGCCTTTAATTGTTGATGCAGATGCGATTAATATATTATCAAAAAATAAGAGTTTATTGAAATTATTGCCTGAAAATTCAGTTTTGACACCACACCCAAAAGAATTTGAGCGGTTGGTAGGTAAATGGAAAGATGATTTTGAAAAACTAGATAAACTTCTAAAATTATCTAAAAAATACAAATTAGTTATTGTATTGAAAGGGGCTTATACGGTCATTGCTTTTCAGGGGGAATTATATTTTAATACTACGGGAAATCCAGCCCTGGCTACTGCCGGAAGTGGGGATGTTCTTACAGGTATCATTACAGGATTGATTGCACAACAATACACGCCAATTGCTGCTGCAATTTTGGGAGTATATTTACATGGAAAAACAGCTGACTTGGCTATGAATTCTATGGTCTATGAAACATTTACTGCTTCTGACTGTATTGAGTATTTGTCTGATGCCTATTTAGATCTATTTAAAGAAGAGATGCCTGAAGATCAGGTGAAGGAGGAAAATCAGCAAGAAAAATAATTCTAATTAAAAAAAGCGACTATTAGCCGCTTTTTTTAAATCTATAATAGACCGTTTAATACTTCTTTAAGTTTGGGATCAGATGGTCTTGGAGCATCAGGATTCACAATATTACCTTTATCATCAATTAAAATAAATCGTGGAATACCATCTATCTGATAATCTCCAGTGAATTGATTATCGGTACCTGCAAAAAGTTGAATACCACCTAATTCTTTTTCTTTGATCATTGTTTTCCATGCTTCATGAGCTACTAATTTATCAACTGAAATACTTACAAAAGCAATATTCTTATCATGAAATTCTTTTTCAACTTCCTTTAAAAAAGGAATTTCCCTTTTACAAGGTCCACACCATGTTGCCCAAACATCTATATATACAAACTTACCTTTAAGATCATCTAATGAAGTAGTGCCTCCATTATAGTTTTCATAGTTTGTAAATTTTGGAGATGGAGTACCTTTTAATTTTGCCATTTTAGATGCTTTATCATATTGTCCGGCAAAAAATTTAAATAGCATCTCTGTATCTTTTAGATCTTCGGCATACAATGTTGAATCTAAATTTTTATAATTATCCCTAAGATTGACAAATTCGTTTTTTTTGTCTTCCAATGAGCTTATGAACACTTCTTTTTCTAAAGCATATAGATCGTTTATATTGTTAAAAGTTTCCTCTTGAAGTAATGTTTTTTTTACCAAATAATTACTGGCGTCACTTCCATTCCCACTAAAGGTTAAAGTTTCATCAAATTCTTTTGTGTCCAACGATATCGAAATATCATAGCCGTTTTCTAAAAAAAGAGTTGCAAACTCATTACCATCTGTCATTGAATAAACCCCTTTTGTAACTTTTAAAGTATCTGTAAAAGAATTGTCATCATTTAATGTAATGGTTTTTATAACCTCGTTTCTGTTATTGATAATTTTTAGTTCTTGGCTAATTGCATTATCTATTTTACCTGACAACGTAACATAGTCTTTTATTTCAGGCTCGTTTTTACAGGCAATTAGTAGTAGCAAAGCTGTTAATGTTATAAATAATTTCTTCATTTTATATTTTAATAATGATTAAGGCGCAAAAATATAATTTTTGTTTTAGTAAATTGTTAAAATTTACGTTAAATGATGCAGGCTAATAATATTGCGAGCTTTTTGAACTATTGAAATTATAAAACATAAAAAAACCCTGAATAACAAGGTTTCTTTTTGTCATAATAAGTTATGGTCAGACTCCTAAATTTGTAAATAAATCCACTAATTTAGGACTTGAAGGTCTAGGAGCATTAGGGGTAACAATTTTCCCGTCAGGATCAATCAATATAAAACGAGGAATTCCCTTAATTGAAAAATCAGTTATAAAATTAGAGTCCCAGCTTCTATCAGCATATAATTGGATGCCGCCTAGTTCTTTATCCACTATCATTTTTTTCCATGCTTCATGATCTTTTTCAACATCTACAGAAATACTTACAAACTCGATATTTTTACCATGATATTGTTTTTCTATCTTTTTTAGGGAAGGAATTTCTCTTTTACACGGTCCACACCAAGTAGCCCAAACATCAATATATACATATTTACCTTTGAGATCATCTAATGATGTTGTACCACCTTTAAAATTTTCGTAATTCGTGAACTTTGGAGATAATTCACCTTTAGCGGTTGTTTTTAACTTATTAAATGCTTTCGTAATCTTACTATTATTCAAAGTATCAGTTGAATAAGTCATGAAGTTGTTATAGAAATCCTTTAAGTTTTCTGTATAGGTTATCCCATATTTCGCATTGCTATATAACAGGGCATTTTTTATCGTTTCAATTTTAACATTTTCATTTATCACATCCAAATAAACTAAATCATATTTTTCATCTTCCTCATTTATTTTGTCTTGAGTTAAATTGTTATAATGACTTTGTAATATACTTCTATATGAAGATGAGTTATTGAAGTCATCAATATTATTTAGATCAATACTCGTTATTCCAGAATTGAAAGAATCCGAGGGCTTAAATTCAGGGTTTTTGGTATAATAACGATGTGCGGATTCATAATTATTTAATTTTTCGACAGAAGCGAAATGAATATTTTTTAATTCTTGTGATGTGAAGGATTCTTCTAGGGTTGCACTATTCAACAATTCTTCTAAACCGTTCTTAACAGTTTTCATCTTTGTAACAAAATCATTCTCATCAAGGGAATATAAAACAGAAGATTTACCTCCATACAATTCAGTTGACGTTTTACCTTTTGTAAGTAAATAATTATTGAGGCCTGTGTTTTTGCCAGCAAATGTAATTACGTTTATAGTGTCTTTAAAATCATAAGAAACTTGCAAATCTTCATCTTTGGTCAAATATAGATCAACAACTTTATTACCATCATAAAATGAATAATAACCCGTTTCTATACTTAAAGTATCAAGAAAAAAACCATCTTCGTTAATGGCTAATTTTTTACTAAATGTATTACCGATATTATTGAGTTTAATGGTATCTTTTTCAAGATTTATTATGTTTCCCGATAAAACCATATAATCCTTTGGTTTTTCTGTTTTACATGCAATAATTGTAACAATTATTAAAAATGTAATAAGTATTTTTTTCATGCTTAATCTGATTTTAATTAGTTTGCTCTCAAAGATAATCTTAATGGGAAAAAAATGAGTAATTACTTTGATAAAATATTTGCATATATGGTTCCTTATACTGAATTTTGAGCAACTTTAAAAAAGCCATGAAAGAAATTCATTATATAGAGAGTAGTCATTTAAATTTATCAAAGTTAAATGAGATCATTTCAACGGATAAGGAAATTGCCTTATCTGAGGATGCTATTGATAAAATTATTAAGTGCAGAACTTTTTTAGACAATAAATTATCTAAAAGTAAAGATTCAATTTATGGCATTAATACTGGTTTTGGGGCTTTACATAATGTAATCATATCTCCTGAGAACTTAACTATTCTTCAGGAAAATTTAGTGATGTCACATGCCTGTGGGATAGGCGAGAAAGTACCTGCAGAAATTGTCAAATTGATGCTATTCTTAAAAATTCAGTCCTTAAGTTATGGGCATTCAGGAATACAGCTGGATACAGTGAATAGATTGATAGCATTTTATAATAATGATATATTACCTGTGATTTACACTCAGGGCTCACTTGGAGCATCAGGTGATTTGGCGCCATTGGCACATTTAGCTTTGCCCTTAATTGGTAAAGGTGAAGTCATTTTTGAAGGAATGCATTATTCTGGGCAAGAAATTCTTGAAAAGTTTAAATGGGAAAAAATTACATTACAATCTAAAGAGGGTTTAGCCTTACTTAACGGAACGCAATTCATGAGTGCCTATGGGGTTGCAGTTTTACAAAAAAGCTTTAAATTATCCTATTTAGCAGATGTTTTTGGCGCACTTTCGTTGGATGCTTTTGATGGTAGAATAGAGCCTTTTAGTGATCTAATCCATCTAGTACGACCTCATAATGGGCAAATAAAAACTGCTAAGAAAATTAAGGAAATATTATCAGAAAGTGAGATTATTGTACAGGATAAAAAGCATTTACAAGATCCTTATTCATTCAGATGTATGCCGCAAGTACATGGTGCCAGTAAAGACACTTTAAATTTTGTTAAAAATACTATTGAAACAGAAATAAATTCCGTTACGGATAACCCTAATATATTTGTTAATGCTGATGAAATAATTTCAGGTGGTAATTTTCATGGGCAGCCTCTGGCATTAGGGTTAGACTTTTTAGCGATTGCCTTGGCTGAATTAGGAAATATATCAGAAAGACGAACATTTCAATTGGTTTCCGGTTCGCGTGGTTTGCCTTCTTTTTTAGTTTCTAATCCGGGTTTAAATTCGGGGTTTATGATTCCACAATATACTGCAGCGAGTATAGTAAGCCAGAATAAGCAATTGGCAACACCTGCTTCAGTAGATTCTATCGTATCTAGTAATGGTCAAGAAGACCACGTAAGTATGGGCGCTAATTCTGCTACCAAAGTAAAACGAGTTGTTGATAATTTAGAAACCATACTCGCTATTGAATTATTAAACGCCGTCCAAGCCTTAGAATTTAGAAGGCCTTTAAAAACATCACCATTTTTAGAATCTTTAGTACAAATGTATAGGACAGAAGTGTTGTTTATAGAAGAAGATAAAGTTTTACATGATGAAATTGTAAAAACTATTCACTTTATTCAAACCCTCGAAATTGATAGTAAAGAGTTATTTAATTAGGTAAGATTCTATTTTATGAGTTATATCCTATGGATTGATTCGAATTATCTTTAGAAGGCAGTATTTCTAAAAAATAATACACTATAGAACTAATTGTACCAACAAGAACTAACAAAACGATCCACATTATTTTAGTGTTATTCTCGTTTTTAGGGTTATTACTGGCATGGACTATATAATATATCATTATACCCATTTTAATAATAATAGCCAGTGCTATAAATAGGATCATGACAGAAATTGACTGGAAAAGTTCTATAGGAACCTCTTGATGACTATTTTCTAAACGAATTGCTGTTGGAATAAATGCTGTAAAAATGTGAAAAATATAGGCAAAAATTAAAAACATTGGTAAAAAAGTTAGAATACCTAACCAAATTTTTGTTGATTTTTTCATTAGACTTATATTTAATTATCTAAATGTATAAAAAATCCCTCCAATTAGGAGGGACCTTTTTTACTCTTTCTTTTCAACAGATTTTTTAGCCTTTTTAATTTTTATAGTAAGTTCATCTTTTTCTTCATCAAGATCCATAAAAATACTGTCGTTTTCTTGGAGTTGCGAATTGACAATTTTCTCAGCTAAAGCATCTTCAATATATTTCTGTATGGCACGTTTTAATGGTCGAGCGCCATATTGCCTATCAAAACCCTTATCGGCAATATAATCTTTAGCCTTTTCACTTAATGTCAATTTATAACCCAAGCCATCAATTCTATCTAGTAACTGTTCAAGTTCAATATCAATTATGGCATGTATATCTTCTTTTTCTAATGCGTTGAAAATAACAACATCATCAATACGGTTTAAAAACTCAGGAGCAAAACTTTTTTTCAGGGCATTTTCAATAACACCTCTAGCATGAGAATCGGCTTGTTTTTTCTTAGAAGCTGTTCCAAACCCAACACCCGCACCAAAGTCTTTTAATTGACGAGAACCAATATTAGAAGTCATTATTATTATTGTATGTCTAAAGTCAATTCTTCGACCTAAGCTATCTGTAATAAAACCATCATCTAAAATTTGCAATAATACATTAAACACATCAGGGTGCGCTTTTTCAATTTCGTCCAACAATACTACAGCGTATGGTTTTCTACGAATCTTCTCAGTTAATTGACCTCCCTCTTCATATCCAACATAACCAGGAGGTGCTCCAATTAATCGAGAAATAGCAAATTTTTCCATATACTCGCTCATGTCGATGCGGACTAAGGCATCTGGAGAATCAAATAACTCTCTTGCCAAAACTTTTGCTAATTGCGTTTTACCTACGCCTGTTTGACCTAAAAATATAAACGAACCAATGGGCTTATTAGGGTCTTTTAACCCAACACGATTACGTTGTATAGCCTTCACCACCTTACTAACGGCTTCATCCTGACCAATAACTTTGCCTTTAATCAAGTTATGCAAATCGGCCAAGCGAGCACTTTCAGCTTCGGCAATTCTGTTAACAGGTATTCCCGTCATCATAGATACTACTTCTGCGACATTATCTTCAGTAACTGTTTCTTTATGTAATTTAGATTGTTCTTCCCAAGCATCTTGAGCAGTTTCTAACTCTTTTTCTAATCGTTTTTCATCATCACGTAAACGCGCCGCTTCTTCGTATTTTTGACTTTTAACAACACTATTTTTCAACTCCTTAACATCTTCCAATTGCTTTTCTAATTCAAGAACTTGTTTTGGTACCACGATATTTGTGATATGTATTCTTGAACCGGACTCATCAAGTGCATCAATGGCTTTGTCAGGTAAAAAACGATCAGTCATATATCGATTTGTAAGTTTAACACATGCCTCTATGGCTCCATCCGTAAATATTACGTTGTGATGATCTTCATATTTGTCTTTAATATTATTTAGTATTTGTATGGTTTCTTCAACAGAAGTTGGCTCAACCATTACCTTTTGAAATCGACGTTCTAATGCCCCGTCTTTTTCTATATTTTGACGGAACTCATCTAAGGTTGTTGCACCAATACATTGAATTTCGCCTCTAGCCAAGGCAGGTTTAAACATATTAGAAGCATCTAAAGACCCGGTTGCGCCTCCAGCACCAACAATGGTGTGTATTTCATCTATAAAGAGAATAATATCTTCATTTTTTTCAAGCTCATTCATCAAGGCTTTCATTCTTTCTTCAAATTGGCCACGATATTTTGTACCTGCAACCAGGCTAGCTAAGTCTAATGAAACTATACGTTTATTGAACAAAATCCGTGATACTTTTCGTTCAATTATACGCAAGGCCAATCCTTCTGCAATTGCTGATTTACCAACACCAGGTTCACCAATTAATATTGGATTATTCTTTTTTCTTCTACTTAATATCTGAGATATACGTTCTATTTCTTTTTTTCTACCTACAACAGGGTCAAGTTTTCCTTCTTCTCCAAGTCGTGTTAAATCTCTTCCAAAATTATCTAAAACAGGAGTTTTAGATTTTGCACTCGTTTTACTAGGTTTAGTGCCTTCAAATGGGTTTTGTTTCTGCTCCTCAAACTCATCATCTCTTGAAGTATCTTCTGCTTTAGGACTTTCCGTAATGTCGTTGTCCATGAATAATTGGCCAAAAACAGATTTCACCTCATTATAATCGACTTCAAACTTATGAAGTAATTTGGTAGTAGGATCATTCTCATTACGCAAAACACACAATAATAAATGTGCTGTACTTACCGACTTGCTCTTGAATAATTTAGCTTCTAAAAAAGTAGTTTTTAGTGCTTTTTCAGCTTGTTTGGTTAAATGTAAGCTCTTTTTATCATTCCCTGAAAACGCATCAGTGCTTGCAGGGCTAAGTCCTTCAATTTTTTTTCGAAGCGATACCAAATCAACGTCTAATGCGTTCAACACATCTATGGCTTCTCCATTTGCTTTACGAAGTAAGCCAAGCATTAAGTGTTCTGTGCCAATAAAATCATGACCTAATCGCAAAGCTTCTTCTTTACTATAAGCAATGACATCTTTAACTTTTGGTGAAAAATTATCGTCCATAAATAATAGATTTATATTGTAAAATTAGTAGATTTTTTTCATATAGACTTACAAAATTTATACCGAAGTTTTCATGTCAAGTTAAAATAGTGAAAAACAGCATGTTTACTGGCCTTTATTGTTAATAAATAATAATAATATTAATACTTTTATATAAGTTGAAAAAATCGGAAAAGTTGTATATTGCATCCTTGTAAAAATCACTAATAAATTAATAGAATTTTATGGCAGAAGGAGAAAAAATAATTCCTGTAAATATTGAAGATGAAATGAAATCATCATACATTGATTACTCAATGTCTGTGATTGTATCGAGAGCTTTACCGGATGTACGTGATGGTTTGAAACCAGTACACCGAAGAGTACTTTTTGGTATGCATGAATTAGGAATAAAAGCCACAGGAGCACATAAAAAATCAGCTAGAGTTGTAGGTGAGGTTTTAGGTAAATTTCATCCTCATGGAGATACTTCTGTTTATGATGCCATGGTAAGAATGGCTCAAGATTGGAGTATGCGTTACCAAATGGTTGAAGGGCAAGGTAACTTTGGTTCTCCTGATGGAGATAGCCCTGCCGCTATGCGTTATACAGAAGTAAGGATGCAAAAAATATCAGAAGAAATGTTGTCTGATATTGATAAAGATACAGTCGATCATAGATTAAATTTTGATGACACCCTGCAAGAACCTACAGTTTTACCAACAAGAATACCTAGTTTATTGGTAAATGGAGCATCAGGTATTGCGGTAGGAATGGCCACAAATATGGCACCTCATAACCTTACTGAGGTTATTTCTGGAACAGTTGCTTATATAGAGAATAATGATATTGAGATTGATGAGTTAATGCAGTACATCAAAGCCCCTGACTTCCCAACAGGAGGTACTATATATGGTTATGAAGGTGTAAAAGATGCCTTCCATACGGGCAGAGGACGCATAGTAATGAGGGCTAAGACGGTTTTTGAAGAAGTTAATGGCAGAGAATGCATAGTTGTTACCGAATTACCCTATCAAGTTAATGGTGCAGATTTAATGAAGAAAACCGCTGACCTAGTGAATGATAAGAAAATTGAAGGGATTGCAACGGTTAGAGATGAAACAAGTAGAAAAGGAAGACGTTTAGTGTATGTTCTAAAAAGAGATGCCATACCTAATATTGTTCTAAATAAATTATATAAATATACGGCCTTACAAACTTCATTTAGTGTAAATAATATTGCTTTGGTTAATGGAAGACCTGAGATGTTAAATTTAAAACAACTCATTAAGCATTTTGTTAATCACAGACATGATGTCGTAGTTAGAAGAACGAAATTTGAATTAAATAAGGCAGAAGCAAGGGCCCATATTTTAGAAGGATTAATTATCGCTTCAGATAATATCGATGAAGTTATCAAAATAATCAGAGCTTCAAGTAATGCTGATGAGGCTAGAGAAAATTTAATGAAACGCTTTGAATTGTCTGAAATACAATCTAAAGCAATTGTTGAAATGAGATTACGTCAACTTACTGGTTTAGAGCAAGATAAACTTAGGTCAGAATATGAAGAAATCATGAAATTGATCGAAGACTTAAAAGAAATCTTGGTTGATAAGGTCCGTAGAATGACAATTATAAAAGATGAATTGTTGGAGATCAAAGAAAAATACGGAGACGAGCGTCGTTCAGTCATTGAATACGGTGGTGGCGATTTAAGTATTGAGGATATGATCCCGGATTCTAAGGTGGTGGTTACAATTTCACATGCCGGATATGTAAAACGAACCAATTTGGATGAATATAAAGTTCAAAATAGAGGAGGAAGAGGACAAAAAGGCGTAGCTACACGTACTGAAGATTTCTTAGAGCATTTATATGTGGCTACAAATCACCAATATATGTTGTTCTTTACCCAAAAAGGTAAAGTTTTCTGGATGCGTGTATATGAAATACCAGAAGGTAACAAAACGTCAAAAGGCAGGGCCATTCAAAATTTGGTAAATATTGAACCTGATGATAAGGTAAAAGCATTTATATGTACGCAAGACCTTAAAGATGAAGACTATGTAAATAATAATTATGTCTTAATGGTAACTAAAAAAGGCCAGACTAAAAAGACTTCATTAGAACAGTACTCCAGACCACGTACTAATGGTATCAATGCAATTACCATTAAAGATGATGATGAATTATTAGAAGCTAAACTGACTGATGGGAATAGTCAGATTATGATAGGCTTAAAATCTGGTAAGGCAATTCGTTTTGAAGAGGCTAAAACCAGACCTATGGGTAGAAATGCTTCTGGTGTAAGAGGAATTTCACTGGCAAACGATAAAGATGAAGTTGTAGGGATGATTTCTGTTAATGATATGGAAGATGATATTTTAGTCGTTTCGGAGAAAGGTTTTGGTAAAAGATCGAGTTTAGACGCATATAGAATTACTAATCGTGGGGGCAAAGGTGTCAAAACCATTAATGTTACTGAAAAAACGGGTAATTTAGTGGCCATAAAAAATGTGACTGACGAAGATGATTTAATGATTATCAACAAGTCTGGACTAACTATTAGAATGGCAGTTGCAGATTTACGCGTGATGGGAAGAGCCACTCAAGGAGTAAAACTTATTAATATTAAAGATAATGATTCGATTGCCGCTGTAGCGAAAGTAATGTCAGACGATGATGAAGATGAAAACGAAGTTGGCACGGAAATTGAAAATAACGATTCAGAAGAAACAACAAACAATCAAGAATAATTAATTAAAACTAAAATGAAGAAACAACTAATAACAGTGTTGGCAATATTTATAGGATTGTCAGCTTATGCTCAAAAAGATGAGTTAAAATCAACAGACAAAGCATTGAAAAATGGAGATTTGGTAACAGCGAAATCTTCGGTTGATCAGGCTGAAGGACTAATAGCCAATGCAGATAATAAAATAAAAGCTAATTTTTATTTTCTAAAGGCAAAAACATATTATGATATAGCTAAAAAGAATCCTTCTTTAGATGCCAATGCTTTTGATATTGCCGCTAAATCTCTTCAGGATCTAATAGCTTTTGAAAAACAAACCGGTAAAGCAAAATATACTGAAGAAGCCCAGCCATTATTAACTACTTTAATAGGAGATGTTTCTGCTAAAGGAATCAAACAATATAAAGAAAAAGATTATTCAAATGCGAAAGTAAATATGTATAAAACATATGCACTAAGTAAAAAAGATACATCCTTTCTAGAATATGCTGCTACTGCGGCTTATTTAGATAAAGATTATGATCTTTCTTTAGAACATTTCAATAAACTTAAAGAATTGGGCTACACAGGAGTAGCAACCACTTATACAGCTACCAATATTGAAAGTGGAAAAACTGAAAGTTTTGGCACAAAAAACCAACTGGATCTAATGGTCAAAGCCGGGCAATATAAAGAACCTAAAGTTGAAGTTTCTAAGTCTAAGGCAGCATCGGTCATAAAAAATATTGCATGGATTTTGGTTGAAAAAGGTGAAGTTGAAAACGCAATGTCAGCAGTAAAAGAAGCAAGAAAAATTGATCCTAAAGACATTAACATGTTACTGACTGAAGCAAATCTTTTACTAAAATTAGATAAGAAAGATGAGTTTGCTGCTTTAATGAAAGAAGCTATTATACAAGATCCTAATAATGCCATGTTACATTTTAACGTGGGTGTAATTAATCAGGAACAAGGGAATATGGAAGAAGCTAAGGGCTATTATAATAAGGCTATTGAATTAGATCCTAATTATGCAGATGCGTATATTAATTTAGGCGCTATAATTTTAGAAAGAGATAAAGTATTGGTTGAAGAAATGAATAATAATTTAAGTAACTTCAAAAAATATGATGCTATCAAAGCAAAACAATTAGAACTATATAAAGAAGTTCTTCCTTATTATGAAAAAGCTTATGTACTTAAAAAGGAGGAATCAAAAGAGGATGATATAGATATTGTACGGACTTTAATGAGTATGTATGAAAACCTTGAAATGACCGATAAGTTTAAAGAAATGAAAGCAATTTGGGACGCTTCAAGATCATAAAATTAAATTGTTAATCTATAAAAAAACCTCTCATATGGGAGGTTTTTTTATGCTAGAAAATTTTTTTTATTACTCTCAATTTATGTGTGTGTTTTTTTAATTCAGAATTATAGATACCACTCTGGTCAAGCCTGTCAATTCGAACTTTACCACTTGCATGGATAATGTAATTGTTGGCTAAGATTATCCCAACGTGTGTAATACTTCCCTGATCATCGTCAAAAAAAGCTAGATCGCCAGGCTCAGATTCTTCAATAAAACTCAAAACTTCACCTTGAGAGGCTTGTTGAGAGGCGTCTCTTAATAAATAATAACCATTAATTTTATACACCATCTGGGTTAATCCAGAGCAATCAATTCCAAAAGGGGTTTTACCTCCCCATAAGTATGGAACATTTAAAAACATAATTGCCGTATTAACAATTACATCTTTGGTAGATGGCATACCTGATATATCACCTTCAAATGAATATTTATTTTCATTAAGTTTAAATATTTTATCTGAGTAATGGGGTAGTCTGGAGCCTAAAACAATAGTAAATAATTTCTGATCTTCATCTTCTATAAAATCAATCAATTCATTTGAAACAATAATAGGTTCTTCTGTAAGCTTCTCGTAATCCTTTTTGTTAATTTTTAAACATTGCTTACTATCGATCCAACCTTCATAGTCATCGAAGGCAAGTTTAATTTTAAGCCATTGTTTAGATTTTTCAAGAATTTTAAAATGATCACCAAACAATAATTGCGAGACCATTTCACTCTGGTCACTAGCTTCAACTCGTAAGGCGATAATACTTAAATTACAAATACCGTAATTCATCAATAAAATATTAATTATTTTCTATTACAATAGCACTTGCACCTCCGCCACCATTACATATTCCTGCTGCGCCTAACTTACCATTATTTTGTTTTAACACATTAATCAAGGTTACGACAATTCTTGCACCAGAACAACCCAAAGGATGTCCCAATGAGACAGCACCACCATTGACATTCACTTTTTTGGCATCTATCCCTAATAACTTTGTATTTGCCAAACCTACAACTGAAAATGCTTCATTAAATTCAAAATAATCAATAGAATCTAATGTCGTATCTGCTTTTGCTAAGGCTTTCGGAATAGCTTTAGCGGGTGCAATTGTGAACCATTCAGGTTCTAAGGCTGCATCGGCATATCCTTTTATTGTTGCTAAAGGTTTCAAATTCAATTCTTTTGCTTTTTCACTTGTCATAAGTACTAACGCTGCAGCACCGTCATTTAATGTAGATGCATTGGCCGCAGTTACTGTGCCGTCTTTATTGAATACTGGTCTTAAAGTGGAAATTTTCTCCATTTTCACATTCTTGTACTCCTCATCTTCTGTGATAATTATAGGGTCTCCTTTACGTTGAGGTACTTCAACCGGAACTATTTCAGTATTAAATTTACCTTCTTTCCAGGCCTTAGCAGATCGATTATATGATTCTATTGCGAAAGCATCTTGTTCTTCTCTTGAAAAATTATGTTCGTTGGCGCATAAATCTCCACAGGTACCCATATGTTTTCCATCATAAACATTCGTCAAACCGTCTTTTAACATACCATCAATTACATTGATATTGCCCATTTTTTGTCCTTGCCTTCCATTTAAGTAATGTGGAACGGATGACATATTTTCCATACCCCCTGCAATAACAATTTCAGCATCTCCACATTTAATTGCCTGAGCACCTTGCATAATTGCTTTCATACCAGAAGCACAAACTTTATTTACGGTTGTACATGGTACAGTACTGGGTATTCCGGCAAATATTGCTGCCTGTCTTGCTGGAGCTTGTCCTAAATTAGCTTGTAATACACTACCCATTAAAACTTCATCAACTTTGGCAGGACTTAAATTTATTTTTTCTAGAACCGCTTTAATTACTATGGCACCCAATGTAGTTGCAGGTACACTTGATAAACTACCTAAAAAACTTCCGATAGGTGTTCTAACAGCCGAGACAATCACTACTTCTTTCATTGTAAAATAATTTTCTTATGCGAATTTAGATAATTTATATCAATCTATTTACTTTTTAAAACTAGTTTATGAAGTGTAATAAATATTACTCAAATAATCTAAATTTTTTATACTTTGCGTAGCATTATCAAAAACAAGCTAATATGAATTTAAAAGAAGAATATAAAAAACATTATGTGGCGGTAATAGGAGGTTCAATTTCGGGATCTGAAGCGGCTAGTTTACTAGCGAAAAGTGGATTTAGAGTTATTGTATTTGATATGAATACTTTACCCTATGGTAAAATTGAAGATGGATTACCAAATTGGCATATTAATTTACGGAATAGGCAAATTGCTGAAATTGATTCAAAGCTTGATCATCCTAATATAAGATATGTACCCAATACTAAAATTGGAAGAGACATAGATTTTTTGGATCTACTTAATAATTGGGGTTTCTCGGCAATCATATTAGCAAATGGCGCATGGAAGGATAGGCATTTACCAATTGAAAAAATTGATAAATTTATAGACAAGCAATTAATTTATCAAAATTCATTTATTCATTGGTTTAACCATAAACATGAGAAAGCATATAAAGGCAAAGAGTACAGTATTAAAAAAAACACATTAGTTATCGGAGGAGGATTATCATCACTTGATGTTGTAAAAGTTGTGATGATAGAAATTGTTAAAAAGCAACTAAAATTAGAAAAAGGAATTGAAGTAGATTTATTCACTTTAGAAAAGCAAGGAGTAAAAAAAGTGTTAGACGAGCATAATTTAACTTTAGACAGTATCGATGTAAGAAAACCAAAACTTGTGTACAGGCGTACTGCCAGGGATATGCCGTTAAAATCGCCGAGAGACAATACTAAAGAAAGTATTGAGGCGGCTAAAGGAGTGTCAGAAAAATTATTGAATAAATATTTGGAAAAATATTCATTTGAATTTGTGCCATTAAGCATTCCTGTTAATTTTACTGAAAAAGAGGGGAAACTAACTGGTGTAATTTTTCAAAAAGTTGCCGTTGAAAATGGTAAAATTAAACCCTTAGAAGGTAGTTTTTTTGAAATTAAAACCGACTTGCTAATTTCTTCAATTGGAAGTTTGCCAGAGCAGATCAAAGGTCTACAGTATGAATATTCATCTTTAAAGATGAGAGATGAAGCCGACTATCATGTGTATGGATATGGAAATGTTTTTGCCGTTGGAAATGCAGTTACTGGTAAGGGTAATATTCTTGAATCTAAAAAACACGGAAAGCAAATGACAGCATTGATTATAGATAAACATTTAACGGAAGATGCATTTGAAAAATGGCTGGTCAACCACAATAATCAAATTAGAGAAGATGTTAATAATCAGTTAGATTCAATTTTAAAAGAGATATCAGAATTAGGCATTCAACCAGAGTCAATTATACAGGGAATTATTGATAAAACGGATGAAATACATCGAAAATATAACTTTACGAACTATAGGGATTGGGTGGGTGAAAATATTCCTGAAAGATTGGAAGATATTGTAAGTAAATAGCATAAATAAATCAATAACTGGGCTTATTGAATTCAATATAGTTGTTATTTTTTTACAAAGCATTTGATATATAAATTAGACTTTAGTATTTATTTGAAGTGTAGACTGTAATTTTTTTTTACCTTGCATTACGGTTATAAAAAGCCTCTTTATGAATAAATTGAATTTGAAATCACTTTTGAATATTTTATATCAAAATCATGCTTTGATATATAAAATATTTCTTTTCATTTTAACTGTTATTGCGATAGTTTATTTGTTTCCAAAAGGCGGTCATTTTAAGTATGAATTTCAAAAAGGGAAGCCTTGGCAATATGATAATTTATACGCACCTTTTGATTTTGCTATTCAAAAATCAGAAGATGAAATTGATCTGGCAAAAAAGCAAATTGAGGCCTCCAAAAAATTATACTTTACATATAATGATAATGTTATAACAAGGACTAAAGAAAATTTCATTAATAAAGTATCAAATACATTACAAGACTCATTACTAAGAGGTTATAGTAGAAGAAGCACAATTAATTTTGCAGAAAAATTAATTGATAAGGTTTATAAAATTGGGTATTTAGAGAAAGATGATAGAGAAAAAGCTGATGATAAACAACTTGTTGCAATAATTAAGGGAAACGAAATAACTGATGTCATATTCGATCAGTTATTAACAACCAATGATTTAAAAGACCATATTGAATCACATTTTAAAAAATCAAATTACAAATTCTTAAATAATTATTTTACGAGTGTTTTTTTAGAAGTTTTAGAACCAAATGTATTTTATGATGATCAATGGACAAATAAGGCCGTAGAAGATGAATTAAATAAAATTTCATACACTGAAGGGTTAATAGCCGAAAATGAAAGAATTATTTCAAAAGGAGACGTAGTAGAAGGAAAGAAGTTTCAGATATTGGAATCTTTAAAGAGCGAATATCAATCTCAGTTATGGAGTAAATCAAATTATAATTGGATAGTATTTGGGTATACAATCTTAGTCGCTCTCGCACTATCAATGCTCTTATTATTTCTAAAAAAATACAGAGTTAGTATTTTCGAAAATAATACCAAGGTGACTTTTATTTTCTTCAATATTTTATTAATGGTATTATTGGTAACATTGGTTGTTAAATATCGTGTTGAATATTTGTATGTAGTTCCACTCATTATATTGCCAATTTTACTCAAGGCTTTTTTTGATGCTCGTTTGGGTCTATTTACTCATGTACTAACTGTGTTACTATTAGGGTTTATTGTACCAAATAGTTTTGAATTTATTTTCTTGCAGATTATTGCGGGTATTGTTACGATTTTAACAGTTTCAGAGTTATATAGAAGAGCTGATTTGTTTATATCAATAAGTCAAATTACCTTGATTTATATGATTACATATTTTGCATTTTCTATAATCCAGGAAGGGAATACCCTAAAATTAAATTGGGAATATTTCGTAATGTTTGCTCTAAATGGTGTATTATCATTTTTATCATTGTTCCTGATTCTTATTTATGAAAAAGTATTTGGCTTAGTATCAGACGTTTCATTATTAGAATTATCAAATACCAACTCTAAATTGTTGAGAGCGTTGGCTGAAAAGGCTCCTGGCACTTTTCAACACTCAATGCAAGTCGCTAACTTGGCGGAAGCTTCAGCAAATGAAATAGGGGCCAATGCAATGTTGGTTCGAACCGGAGCGCTTTATCATGATATTGGTAAGATGTTGAACCCGATGTATTTTACAGAAAACCAAACTACAAGTGTAAACCCTCATAATGAATTAACTCCAAAAGATAGTGCTAAAATTATAATAGATCATGTCATTGAGGGAATAGAATTGGCAAAGAAAAATAGACTACCCGATAGAATAATTGATTTTATTAGAACACATCATGGAACCACATTGGTGTATTATTTTTATAAAAATCAAGAAATCCTTGACGAAAATGATCTTGATAAAAAAGATTTTTCTTATAAAGGGCCTATACCTTTTTCGAAAGAAACAGCAATATTAATGATGTGTGATGCTGCTGAAGCGGCTTCAAAGAGTTTGAAAGAGCCAAGTGCACAAATGATTGATAATTTGATAGAAAAAATAGTTTCAGGCCAGATGGCATCCGGTCAATTTATGAATGCTAATATTACTTTTAAGGAAATTCAAACAATTAAAAAAGTAATAAAAAAGAAACTCAATAACATCTACCATTTACGGATCGAATATCCAGAGTAATTAGCATTTAAGTTTCAATTTAGTATAAAAAAGAGAAGTTTTGCAATTGCAAAACTTCTC